>Charlie_p2__coassemble_2469_pt1 | contig 10392 bp, 8 predicted proteins | sample Charlie_p2__metabat2_high_PE_024 | metagenome-assembled genome bin Charlie_p2 | reverse complement strand
TGTCGATGGTCGGGATGCGGGCTATGCGGTTCACAAACAGGTGGTCGTCGGTGCAGGCACCACCGTTGGTCTTTTCAAAATATCCGCGGAAGCCGGCGCGGTCGGCAGCCTTCCACACTTTACGGTTGATATTTTTGGCAAATTCTTCGGAGAAGTATTCATAGCGAAACAACGCATCCTTGCCGCCTACCATATCGAGCAGGATGCCGAAGCGTGCATTATAGTTGGCCACGTGCGGATTACGGCTCCAATACTGAGAGCCCAGGCACCAGAATTCTTCTTGGTGTTTCCCCTTGTAGCTGGTGTGTGCGCCATAGTCTTCTGCATCAAAGAAGATGAGGTCGATGCCCAGGGCAGGTGATTGCTGTTGCAGTTGTCGGGCTATTTCCAACAATACACCTACGCCGCTGGCTCCGTCGTTGGCACCGAGTACCGGACTTTGATGATTTTGGGGGTTGGGGTCGCTGTCGGCCCAGGGGCGGCAATCCCAGTGGGCAAAAAGGGCGATGCGTTTCTTGCTTTCAGGCTTGTAAGCACCGATAATATTGCGCGATTTCAACAGAGTGCCGTCATAGGCGGTGAGGTCGGCGTATTGGTTATAGACCTTGGCACCAAACTGCTCCAGCTTTTGGGCCAAATAGTCGCCGCAGGCCCGGTGGGCTGCCGTATTGGGTACACGCGGACCGAAATCTACCTGCGCTTTTACGTAGTGCCAGGCACTGTCGGCGTTAAAAGAAGGTGCCGATACGGTCGGTGTTTCCGTTTCACTGTGTTCCGCATTCTTTTTCTGGCTGCTACAGGCCGTCAGGGCCATGAAGAGAGTAGCCAAAACAACGAGGGATGTATAGCTATGCTTCATATTATTTAAAGATTAGTTTCAGGTTGTATAAAACTTAGTTTTGTTTCTTTCTTGTCTACTTCCAGACATACTTGAGCACCGTTGATAAGCGGTACGTTCAGTGTGACGTGTCCCACCGGGAAGTTGAAGCAGACCGGGTAATCATATTCTTTCACCAAATCGGCCAGGGCTCCGTATACATCTTTCCCCAGGGCATAGTTTTCTTCGTATTCTGTAAACTGCCCGATAATCAGTCCGGATAGCTTCTCCAGCACTCCTCCTAATTTCAGGTTGTACATCATCCGTTCGATGGCATGGGGACGTTCGCCCACGTCTTCTATAAACAGAATACTGCCTTCCGGCGGAATGTCGTATGGTGTGCCACGTAATCCATAGAATACGGCCAGGTTTCCTCCGCGCAAGGTGCCTTGTGCAGTACCCGGCCGGTTAAGTTTGTGGGCGGCACAGGTATAGCTGAAAGCAATGTCGGGTGAGGATACGTCATCTTTGGGGTATGGAGTGAAGTGACCGAATAAGATGTCCTTCAGCATCAGGGTGCAGAAGTCGTCTTCCGGTTCCACGGTAAGGTGGCGGGCCATAGGGGCATGGATAGAGGCAAATCCGTTTTTCTGCAGCAAGTTGTGCAGCACGGTAATGTCGCTGAATCCGATGAGCCATTTAGGGTGTTGGCGGAAGCCTGTCAGGTCGAGTTTGTCAATCAGATGAACAGCCCCATAGCCTCCGCGACTGCATAAGATGGCTTTGGCTTTCTCATTGTCCAATGCCCGTTGCAGGTCTTTCAGCCGTTGGCGCACAGTGCCGGCATATTTCCCGTCTGCTCCGTCGGCATAAGCCGTAACGATTACATCCAGTCCCCAGGAAGCCAATCGCTCTTGGGCACCTTTCAAGAAGGATTTATCTATCTTTCCGGAAGGAGAGAGAATCACTACACGGTCGCCCTCTTGAAGAAAGGGTGGGAAAATCAGGCTGTTACTCATACAAAGTTCATTTTTCTGCAAAAGTACATAATTCGAAACAGATTCTAGAAGGCTTTAACTTCTTCTAACGACTGACTCGGTTGAATAGGAATTTTCGTCTTGTCAGATTGATAGAAAATGCAGGAAAAAAAACAGGAAAATATGGTTGTATATTCGGCATTTTTTTAGATATTTGCTAAAAATCTAACGTTATGGAACCAATTCGGAATTTTGATCAGTTGACTGCTCATCTGAAATCCCTGCGCCAGCGGAAAAAGATTGCAGTGGTTTGTGCCAAAGACCCCAATACAGAGTATGCCATTGCACGTGCCTTGGAAGAGGGCATAGCGGAATTTCTGATGATAGGCAACTCTGCAGATCTGGAAAAATATCCCACATTGAAACAATATCCTCAGTATGTTCACAAACTGCATATTGAAGACCCGGATGAGGCTGCCCGCGAGGCGGTGCGCATAGTGCGTGAAGGCGGAGCCGATATTCTTATGAAAGGTATTATCAATACAGATAATCTGCTGCGGGCTATATTGGATAAGGAAAACGGACTTCTGCCTAAAGGAAAGGTGCTTACCCATCTGGCTGTCATGCAAATCCCTACCTACGATAAACTGCTGTTCTTCTCGGATGCGGCTGTGATTCCTCGCCCCACGTTGCAACAGCGTATCGAGATGATTCAGTATGCCATTACTGCCTGCCATCATTTCGGTATAGAACAGCCGCGCATTTCATTGATTCACTGCACAGAGAAAGTCAGTCCGAAATTTCCGCATTCTTTAGATTACGTCAATATCGTGGAACTGGCTGAGGCTGGCGAGTTTGGCAATGTCATTATAGACGGTCCGCTAGATGTGAAGACTTCTTGTGAAAAGACCAGCGGCGATATAAAGGGTATAGTATCGCCTATCAATGGAGAGGCGGATGTATTGATATTCCCCAATATTGAGTCGGGCAATGCGTTCTATAAAGCCGTATCTCTGTTCTCTCATGCCGATATGGCCGGTCTGCTGCAAGGACCGATATGTCCGGTGGTATTGCCTTCGCGCAGTGATTCCGGATTATCCAAGTATTACAGCATCGCCATGGCTTGCTTAACCAGCGGTTCCTACTTGAAGTGATATATAGGGGCTTGTTGAACCTTTAAATCAACCGTATATGAAAATATTAGCCATCAATCCCGGTTCTACTTCTACGAAAATAGCCGTTTATGAGGATACGATGCCTCAGTTAGTTTATAGTATTCGGCATTCTGTAGAAGAATTAGCACAGTTTCCGCATGTAATCGACCAGTTTGAATTTCGTAAACAACTGGTACTGGAAGCTCTTGCAAGGCATGATATACCTTTTGAGTTTGATGCGATTATAGGGCGGGGAGGTTTGTTGAAACCCATTCCCGGTGGGGTGTACGAGGTGAATGATGCCATGCTGAACGATTGCAGGCATGCCATGCGTAGCCACGCCTGTAATTTGGGTTGCCTGATAGCTCATGAATTGGCTGTGATGCTGCCTGGCTGTCGTTCTTTTATAGCCGATCCGGGAGTAGTGGATGAACTGGATGAAATCGCTCGTATTACAGGGTCTCCGATGATGCCTCGTGTGGTTATCTGGCATGCGCTCAATCAGCGTGCCATTGCCCGTCGGTATGCAGCTGAATGTAGTGCAAATAATCCGGCTCATCCGGTGAAATATGAAGACCTGAATCTGATAGTCTGTCATTTGGGAGGCGGAGTGTCGGTTGGCGTACATCGTAAAGGGCGTGCAGTAGATGTGCCTAATGCGTTGGATGGCTCAGGCCCTTTCTCGCCCGAGCGTGCAGGAACTTTGCCGGCAGGGCAGTTGATCGATATCTGTCATTCGGGGCAATATACTACGGCAGAATTGAAGAAGCGTATATCAGGCAAAGCAGGATTGGCGGCTCATCTGGGTACTACCGATATTCCGGCTATTGAAAAACGGATAGCCGAAGGAGATACCCATGCCGAACTGGTGCTGAATGCCATGATTTATCAGATAGCTAAGGAAATCGGGGGGGCGGCTGTGGTACTTTTTGGTCAGGTGGATGCTATTCTGCTGACAGGGGGAATGGCACATTCTCACTACATCGCCTCGCGCTTAAGTGAGCGGGTGTCTTTTTTGGCTCCTGTGCATATTTATCCTGGCGAAGATGAACTGGAAGCTTTGGCGCTGAATGCTTTAGGTGCTTTGCGTGGTGATTTGCCGGTTCGGGAGTACCGCTAGTGAAGCAAGTGTGCTAAAATGGACATTTTTGTATTTTTTTTGCACAAAAATGGTCAGGAAACAGATATTTCCTTTATCTTTGTCGCTGTGTTAAGTTAATAAATTGATTAAGGTCGATTTTTGACTCTTTTAATCGGGAAGTATGGGGGTACTTCCCGATTTTTTTTGTTGATACAAACAATAAAGGTGTGCCGATATTGATTTCGACACACCTTTATTCATAATTGACGCAATGATGGTGCTGTTAGAGTACAGCTATCGTTTTTTTTACTTTTCGCGTTTTTCTTTTCTTTCCGGACGTTCTCTTCTTTCCGGGCGTTCTATATATCCTTCCGGTTTAGGAAGCAGCACCTTGTGAGAAAGTTTGAACTTACCGGTTTTCGGATCGATATCCAGCAGTTTAACTTCGATTTCATCTCCTTCTTTCAGTCCGGCTTCTTCTACTGTTTCCAGACGTTTCCAGTCGATTTCAGAGATGTGGAGCAAACCGTCTTTGCCCGGTAAGAATTCTACGAATGCACCATAAGGCATGATAGAGCGAATCTTACCTGTGTAAACCTCGCCAATTTCGGGCACAGCTACGATGGCTTTAATCAGACGGATAGCGTCGTCGATGCATTGCTTGTTGGTACCGGCAATTTCGATACGGCCTACATTGTCTATTTCTTCAATGGTAATGGTAGCACCGGTTTCTTCCTGCATACCTTGGATGATCTTGCCGCCAGGGCCGATTACAGCACCGATGAATTCCTTAGGAATGGTCATGGTCTCGATGCGTGGAGCATGCGGTTTCAAGTCTTCACGAGGTTCAGCGATACAGTCAGTCAGTTTGCCGAGGATATATTCGCGACCTTCTTTAGCCTGCAACAAGGCTTTTTCCAGAATGTCGTACGACAAACCGTCTACCTTGATGTCCATCTGTGTGGCTGTGATACCGTTCTTCGTACCAGTCACCTTGAAGTCCATATCTCCTAAGTGGTCTTCATCACCAAGGATATCAGACAATACGGCATACTTGTCTTCGCCAGCATTCTTGATAAGTCCCATAGCAATACCAGATACCGGATTCTTGATTTTTACACCGGCATCCATCAGTGCCAAAGTACCGGCACATACAGTAGCCATTGAAGAAGAACCGTTTGATTCAAGAATGTCTGAAACTACGCGTACCACGTACGGGTAATCTGCCGGAATCTGACCTTTCAATGCACGCCAAGCCAAGTGTCCGTGACCGATTTCACGGCGTCCTACACCACGCTGTGCTTTAGCTTCGCCTGTAGAGAATGGGGGGAAGTTATAGTGCAATAAGAAACGTTCTTTACCGTGAGTCAATACATCGTCTACGATTTTTTCATCAAGTTTTGTACCTAATGTAACGGTAGAGAGTGATTGGGTTTCACCACGGGTAAAGATAGCAGAGCCGTGAGGGCCGGGCAGATAACCGGTTTCGCACCAGATGGGGCGGATTTCAGTAGTCTTACGACCGTCTAAGCGCTTGCCTTCATCCAAGATACAACGGCGCATAGCCTCTTTTTCTACGTCGTGATAGTAGCGGTCGATCAGCGGAGCCTTTTCTTCCAATTCTTCTTCTGAGAACTGAGCCTTGAATTCGTCACAAATAGCATCGAATGCATCCTGGCGGGCATGCTTGTCGCGGTTACCTTCGCTGGCAATAGCGTATGCTTTGGCATAGCAAGCATCGTGAACAGCCTGACGCAATTCTTCGTCATTCACTTCGTGGCAATATTCGCGTTTTACAGTAGAACCTACCAGCTCGGCCAATTCCATTTGTGCTTTACATTGCGGCTTGATAGCCTCATGAGCAGCTTTGAGGGCAGCCAATAAGTCTTGTTCAGACACTTCGTTCATTTCGCCTTCTACCATCATGATGTTCTCGTAGGTAGCACCTACCATCAAATCCATGTCGGCTTGTTCTAATTGTTCGAACGTGGGGTTGATGACAAATTCACCGTTGATACGGGCTACACGAACTTCAGAGATAGGTCCGTTGAACGGAATATCAGAAACTGCTAAAGCGGCAGAAGCTGCCAATCCAGCCAATGCATCGGGCATGTCTACACCATCGGCAGAGAAAAGGATGATGTTTACATATACTTCAGCATGAAAATTGTCAGGGAATAAGGGGCGGAGAGCACGGTCTACGAGGCGGCAAGTTAGGATTTCGTAATCAGAAGCGCGGCCTTCGCGTTTAGTGAAACCTCCGGGGAAACGTCCGAAAGCGGAGAATTTTTCTTTGTACTCTACCTGAAGCGGCATAAAATCTGTTCCGGGAACTGCGTCCTTGGCGGCACAAACAGTAGCCAAAAGCATGGTGTTACCCATGCGAAGCATTACAGAACCATCTGCCTGTTTTGCCAGCTTTCCCGTTTCGAGCGTGATGGTTCTTCCATCAGGAAGCTCGATTGTCTTAACAATAGGGTTAATCATAAAAATATTTTGTTTTCTTTCAAAAATTCGTGCAAAGATACATATTAATTTTATAAATAGGTGAAAATGAGTGGAAAACTTTGTCGAGAATAGTCTTTTTTGCTTTTTAGCGAGTAAGAAATGAGAAAAATGCTTTGACTCAATTTGAAAAGACGTATATTTGCAGACTCATTCGAAAAAAGGAAAACAGAATAGCAATATGAAGAAAATCTTTATGATAGCGCTTGGGGTAGCAGTCTTGAGTGCATGTGATTCGGAACCGAAGTTCAAGGTAGAGGGGCAGATTACAGATGCTGCAGATAAAATGCTCTACCTGGAAGCATCAGCGCTGGGGGGAATTTTGCCGTTGGACTCAGTAAAGTTGAAAGGTAATGGCTCGTTTTCTTTTAAGCAGACTTGTCCGGAATCGCCGGAATTCTATCGTTTGCGTGTAGAGGATAAGATTATTAATTTCTCTGTAGATTCTACAGAAACAATTCGTTTCACAGCTCCCTTTGCAGAAATGTCTACCGGTTATGTGGTAGAAGGGTCAGATAATAGTTCTAAAATCAAGGAGCTTACCTTGAAGCAAATGGCTCTTCAAAACAAAGTGGATGCTTTGGCGAAAGCCATGCAGTCGCGTCAGATAGGAGTAGATGTGTTTGAAGATAGCTTGGCGCTGTTAATGAAAAATTACAAGGATGATGTAAAAGTGAATTATATATTCTCGGCTCCCAATGCAGCATCGGCTTATTTTGCCTTGTTTCAGAAGTTGAATGACTATTTGATTTTCGATCCTTTAAATAATAAGGATGACGTCAAGTGTTTTGCTGCAGTGGCAACCAGCTTGAATAATTTCTATCCGCATGCCGTGCGTTCTAAAAATCTGTATAATATAGTTATAAAGGGAATGAAGAATACGCGTGCACCAAAAGAAAAAGTCTTGGAAATTCCTCAAGAAGTGATTACTGAAACAGGAGTGATAGATATTGCATTGCGTGATATGAAGGGTAATGTGAGAAAACTGACTGATCTGAAAGGAAAGGCTGTGATTTTGGATTTTACGATTTATCAGAGTGCAGTATCGGCTACGCATAATTATCTGTTGCGCGATCTTTATGATAAGTATGCTGCACAGGGGTTGGAAATCTATCAGGTATCACTGGATGCGGACGAGCATTATTGGAAGACTACTGCAGACAATTTGCCTTGGATCTGTGTGCGCGATGCTAGTGGCATTTATTCATCTTTGGCTACGACTTATAATGTAACTTCAGTGCCTACTCTCTTCTTGGTAAATAAGAATAATGAATTGAGTGCCCGCGGTGAGATGGTTAAGGATTTGGAAGCAGCGGTAAAAGCTATGCTTTAAACTCGGATGCGTTTAGATACGCCAAATCTCAAATTATGTTACAAAACAGACTTTAGGGCTTGACGGGCATTGATTAAAAGCCTATCTTTGCCGAAGAAATGATAAAAGGAGGGTTCCAGCATGCTGACCATGTTGGAATTCTTTTTTGTTATATAGTACCGATATAAAAAACAATATAAAAATTAAGGAGGAAATAAAATGGCTTATATGTCAGAAGAAGGCTACAATAAACTGTTGGCCGATTTGAAACATTTGGAGGCGGTAGAACGCCCCAAGATAGTTGCGGCTATTGCCGAAGCTAGAGATAAAGGTGATTTGTCTGAGAATGCAGAATATGATGCCGCCAAGGAGGCTCAAGGATTGCTGGAGGGTAAAATTGCCCAACTTAAAATGGTTATTGCCGATGCAAAGATTATCGATGAGTCAAAACTGAAGACCGATAGCGTGCAAATCCTGAATAAGGTGGAACTGAAGAATGTAAAGAATGGCATGAAGATGACTTATACTATCGTATCTGAAAGTGAAGCGAATCTGAAAGAAGGAAAGATTTCTGTTAACACTCCGATTGCTCAAGGCTTATTGGGCAAGAAGGTGGGTGATGTAGCTGACATCAAAGTGCCTCAAGGCATGATTAAATTAGAAGTATTGAATATATCATTTTAAATAAATCAGAAGGCAGGTCTGCTTATTGCAGGCTTGCCTTATTTTATCTATATCGTTATGGCAACTATATTTAGTAGAATTATAGCTGGAGAGATTCCTTGCTATAAGGTGGCTGAGAATGAGAATTTTTTTGCTTTTTTGGATATTAATCCCTTGGTGAAAGGACATACATTGGTGGTGCCCAAGCAGGAAGTGGATTATATCTTTGACATTTCTGATGAAGATTTAGCGGCTATGCATGTTTTTGCCAAACAGGTAGCTTTGGCCATTGGCAAGGCATTTCCTTGTCGTAAGGTAGGACAGGCTGTATTGGGTTTGGAAGTGCCTCATGCGCATATTCATCTGATACCTATGCAGAATGAAAAAGATATGTTGTTTTCTAATCCGAAACTGCAACTTTCTGCTGAAGAATTTGAAGCGGTGGCAGCGGCTATTCGTGCTGAGCTTTAAATGTGTTTGCAATCCTCCTTTTTAAATAAATGAAAGCGGGAACAGAATCGATGTGAATCTGTTCCCGCTTTCATTTTATTGATAGGAATGGGATTATGCTTTTTATATGTAGTTGTCACCTAGTTTGATTTGGGTGTCGTTTACATATTTGCGGATGGTGCTTTCATCATCTTTCTTGCAGATAAGCAATACGTTGTCTGATTCAGCTATCAGATACCCTTCCAGGCCATCGATGACAGCCAACTTATCATTAGGCAGTGCTACGATGTTATTGCTACAGTCGTAAAGCAGTGAACGACATTTTAAGGTCACATTCCCGCCTCGATCCTTGGGCGATAAGTCATATAAAGAACTCCAGGTTCCTAAATCCGACCAGCCAAAATCTCCTAGAGATACATATACATTATCGGCTTTTTCCATGACTCCGAAGTCGATGGAAACATTCGGACAAGCCGGGAAATTCTCATTAATGAAAGCTTTTTCATCCTCGGTTCCATACACTCCTGTCTCGGGTTGTAGTTTGGCTTTCAATTCAGGAAGCAATTGTTCAATAGAGTGCGTAATACTGTTTACATTCCACATAAACAATCCTGAATTCCAATAGAATTCTCCGCTTTCTACAAAAACCTTGGCCAACTCCAATTCTGGTTTTTCTGTGAAGGTTTTTACTTTGTAGAAATTTTCCCCTTGTGGTTCATCGATTTGTATGTATCCGTAAGCTGTTTCGGGTCTGTTGGGTTTGATGCCCAATGTAAGTAGTTTGTCTGATGTTGCAACAAAAGACAATCCCTTATTGATAGCTGTTAGAAATTCATCTTCTTTTAAGATGAGATGATCAGAGGGAGCTACTACAATATTGGCTTGAGGGTTTAGTGCCTGTATGTGATAGGAAGCCCAAGCTATGCATGGTGCTGTGTTGCGTCGTGTAGGTTCCAAAAGAATCTGACGGTCTTCCAGTTCCGGGAGTTGTTCTTTTATTAAGTCTGCATAAAGGTCGTTGGTTACAATCAGAATATTTTCGCTCGGTATGATTTTTTTAAACCGGTCGTAAGTCTGTTGCAAGAGTGAGCGTCCGGTTCCAAAGAAATCCAGAAACTGCTTGGGGAGATTCTTTCTGCTGAAGGGCCAAAACCGGCTGCCTATACCTCCACCCATGATTACGCAGTAATTATTAGTATTATAAGTCATAAATATTCATCTGTTTAAGTTTCTGCTAAAGTACAAACTATTTCATTAAGAACTCCTATGTTTCTCCAAATTATTAATTTTTTCCACTTTTTTTTTGAAAACGCTTGCAGATTCAAAAAAAAGCTGTACCTTTGCATCGCAATTGAGAAACAAACGATGTCTCAAAGAGATGCCCAGATGGCGGAATCGGTAGACGCGCTGGTCTCAAACACCAGTGGATTCAC
>Charlie_p2__coassemble_1668_pt1 | contig 17191 bp, 18 predicted proteins | sample Charlie_p2__metabat2_high_PE_024 | metagenome-assembled genome bin Charlie_p2 | reverse complement strand
TGAATGGCGCAATTTTCAATTAAAATATGGCGCAATTTTCAGTTAGTAACTACAGCCAACAGTTCGTACTTTCGGAAAAAGATGTTATATTTGCAAATGAAAGAGTTATTTGACAGCATAGCAACGCAAAACGCTGAAATTCGCACAGTTGCCAAATCGTTACCTCTATTTCTCAAATAATTCGCTAATAGTTTATTTCTCAATCGGTTAAGTCAAACCGATAAAAATCTAAAATAATTTAGTTTATGGAATACTTGCAAACATGGTTGGAACATAGTGAGATTCCTATGGTTACTGCTTTTCTGCTCGGTCTGTTGACTGCTGTAAGTCCTTGCCCATTGGCTACCAACATTACCGCTATTGGATTTATCAGTAAGGATATAAATAACCGTAACCGGATATTTACAAATGGTGTTTTATATACTTTAGGGCGTGTATTGGCTTATTCTGCATTAGGCGCGATACTTATCGCAATACTCCGAAAGGGTGCAGATATGTTTGCCATACAAAAAGGTATCAGCGAATGGGGGGAACTGCTGCTTGCTCCTGATTTGATGTTGATAGGGCTGTTTATGCTATTTGGAGATAAATTGCAATTACCTAAGTTCGGATTTTCCGCTACTGAAAAGACAGAAAAACTAAAAGGCTCATGGGGTAGTTTGTTGTTGGGGATATTGTTTGCCATGGCGTTTTGTCCGACCAGTGGTCTATTTTATTTTGGCATGCTTATTCCCATGTCAGCTATGGAAAGTGAGGGGTATTTGCTACCTGTCATTTTTGCATTGGCAACAGGGCTCCCAGTTATGCTTGTCGCTTGGATTTTGGCATACAGTGTAGCAGGGATAGGAAAGTTTTATAACCGTGTGCAGACTTTTCAGAAGTGGTTTAATAACATGGTAGCTATACTGTTTATTTTGGTTGGCATTTATTATGGATTGATCAATTTGGGTATAATATGAAAATTTTAATTTTATGTACAGGAAATAGCTGTCGCAGCCAAATGGCGCATGGTTTCCTGCAATCGTTTGATAAGAATATACAAGTGTATTCCGCTGGTACGTATCCGGCTGAGAAAGTTAATCCTTTGGCTGTTAAGACAATGGCAGAAGTTGGCATTGATATAAGTAAGCATATTCCTACCCATGTATCTGCTTATTTAAGTGATACATGGGATTATGTGATAACAGTATGCGGTAGTGCTAACGAAACGTGTCCGGTTTTTGAGGGCAATGTAGGGAAACGGTTGCATATTGGTTTTGATGACCCCTCGGAAGCAATAGGGACAACGGACTTCATCAGAAGCGAATTTGAAAGAGTGCGTAATGAAATCAAGAATGAATTTGCTAAGTTCTACGTTTCCGAGGTTAAAAAGCAAGCGCTGCCTACATGTGTCTGCAGCCGCTAATTTTTTAGGTAATATGTTCGTATTATTACAAACAATGATAGCATTGACAATAATAGGATTATGATACAAAGATTGGCTGATTGGCTGGTGTATGACATCTTTGGTTTGGATGCTTCAACAGCTTTAGGAGAAGCTATAAACTTCTTCTTTTACGATACGATAAAGATTCTGATATTATTATTTTTTATCAGCGTGATAATGGGAATTATAAATGCCTATTTCCCGATAGAACGCTTGCGTAATTACTTGACCTCTAGCAAGCTGTATGGATTGCAATATTTCTTTGCAGCTTTGTTCGGGGCTATTACCCCGTTCTGTTCCTGCTCTTCCATACCGCTGTTTATCGGCTTTGTGAAGGGGGGCATTCCTTTGGGAGTAACATTTGCCTACCTGATAACTTCGCCTCTGGTCAATGAGGTTGCTGTTGCCATGTTTATCGGCACTTTTGGGTTGCGTATAACTTCTATCTATGTGGTTAGTGGCATTCTGTTGGGTATGACAGGCGGATTTATTTTGGGCAAGATGAAACTGGAGCCTTATTTGAGTGATTGGGTGAAGCAGATTCAGCAAAATTCCACTGCAGACTCAGGAACATGGGAAAAAGAGTATACTCCGTTCTTTAGGCGATTGCCGATCATCATGCAAGAAGCATGGGGCATTGTCAAAGGTGTACTTCTGTATATCCTTATCGGCATCGGTATTGGTGCATTTATGCACGGCTATATACCGGAAGGATTTTTTGAGCAGTATATGTCTAAGGATAATTGGTTTGCTGTTCCTCTATCAGTGGTGTTGGCAGTTCCCATGTATGCTAATGCGGCCGGAATAGTGCCAGTGGTTGAAGTCTTTGTGGCTAAAGGTATCCCCATAGGAACTGCGCTCGCTTTTATGATGGCTGTTGTTGGGCTGTCATTGCCCGAAGCTACGCTGTTGAAAAAAGTAATGACTTGGCGGCTGATAGGGATATTCTTTGGATTGATAACGCTGTTTATCATTCTATTAGGATATGTATACAACGAAGTATTATGATAGCTAAATCATTCTTTAAATTTACACCGCATATTACATGGACATATTGATATGCTATAGCAATTAGAAAAAAGTTGTGCCAATTATTCGCTCGGCTGACGAATTCATATAAAACAATGGATAAAAAAGATGGAAAAGCAAACAAAAATCAGTAAGTTTGCGTTTAGACTAAAAAAGATGAAAGTTATGACCAAAGAAGAATTGATGCGAAAAGCCATAGAGCTTTCTATAGATAATGTAGCCAATGGCGGAGGTCCTTTTGGTGCGGTAATCGCCAAAGACGGAGAAATTATAGCTACGGGGGTGAATCGGGTAACTGCCAACTGTGACCCCACGGCGCATGCAGAAGTAAGTGCCATTCGGGCGGCCTGCAGCCAACTGGGTACCTTCGATTTGAGCGGCTGCGAGATTTACACGTCCTGTGAGCCTTGCCCCATGTGTCTGGGAGCTATCTACTGGGCCCATCTGGACAAGATGTACTACGGTAATAACAAGACGGATGCCAAGCATATCGGCTTTGACGATTCCTTTATTTATGACGAAATAGACTTGGCCCCGGCCCACCGGAAACTGCCCTCGGAAATACTGCTTCCCGAAGAAGCAATCAAGGCATTTGAGCAGTGGACAGCCAAGAGTGATAAAGTGGAATATTAAAAATCAGCAGACAAAAACGTCTCATCCAGTTATTTTTTGTATTTTTGCGCCTCGAAAGAGTAAAAATAGATTCGAGAACTTTAAAAAACGAAATAAAATGGCAGTAGAACTGAAAGACCTCACCAAACGTAGCGAGAATTATTCTCAATGGTATAATGAATTGGTGGTAAAGGCCGATTTGGCAGAACAGTCGGCTGTGCGTGGATGTATGGTGATTAAACCTTACGGTTACGCTATCTGGGAAAAAATGCAGCGTCAGTTGGATGATATGTTTAAGGAAACAGGACACGTAAATGCTTATTTCCCGTTGCTGATTCCGAAATCATTCCTGAGTCGTGAGGCTGAACACGTAGAAGGCTTTGCCAAGGAATGTGCCGTAGTGACACACTATCGCTTGAAAAACGATCCCAATGGAGGGGGCGTGGTGGTAGACCCGGCTGCCAAGCTGGAAGAAGAACTGATTATCCGTCCTACTTCAGAAACGATTATCTGGAATACGTATAAGAACTGGATTAATTCTTACCGCGATCTTCCTATCTTGTGTAATCAATGGGCGAATGTGTTCCGCTGGGAGATGCGTACTCGTTTGTTCCTGCGTACTGCTGAATTCTTGTGGCAGGAAGGTCATACAGCTCACGCTACGCGTGAAGAAGCAGAGGCAGAAGCTGTAAAGATGCTGAATGTGTATGCTGATTTTGCAGAAAAATACATGGCTGTACCAGTGGTTAAGGGCGTGAAATCGGCCAACGAACGTTTTGCCGGTGCACTGGATACGTATACTATTGAAGCCATGATGCAGGATGGCAAGGCACTGCAGAGCGGTACTTCTCACTTCCTGGGCCAGAACTTTGCTAAGGCATTCAATGTGCAGTTTGTGAACAAGGAAAATAAACTGGAATATGTGTGGGCTACTTCCTGGGGTGTATCTACTCGCTTGATGGGTGCCTTGATTATGACACACTCTGATGACAACGGTTTGGTATTGCCGCCGCACTTGGCTCCGATTCAGGTGGTGATCGTACCTATCTATAAGAACAACGAAATGCTGGCCAAGATTGATGAAAAAGTAGCCGGTATCGTAACTAAGCTGAAAGCGATGGGTATCTCCGTGAAGTATGACAACGCAGACAACAAGCGTCCGGGCTTTAAATTTGCAGATTATGAGGTAAAAGGTGTACCCGTACGTTTGGTAATGGGTGGACGTGACTTGGAAAACAACACCATGGAAGTAATGCGTCGTGATACATTAGAGAAAGAAACCCGCTCATGCGACGGCATCGAAGAATATGTACAGAATTTGCTGGAAGAAATTCAGGCAAACATCTACAAGAAGGCGTTGGATTACCGCAACAGCCGTATCCAGACTGCTGATACGTACGAAGAGTTCAAAGAGAAGATTGAACAAGGTGGATTCGTATTGGCACATTGGGACGGTACTACTGAAACCGAAGAAAAGATTAAGGAAGAAACTAAGGCAACCATTCGCTGTATTCCGTTTGAGTCGTTTGTTCCGGGTGACAAGGAACCGGGCAAATGTATGGTTACAGGAAAGCCCTCGGCTTGCCGCGTGATTTTTGCACGTTCTTATTAAGAGCATAAAAACAACGTGACAGATTAAGCGTATTAATCTGTATTTCCTAATTATAGAGCGGGTTGAATGGGGTATCCTATGAGGAAATTCCCATTTAATCCGCTTTTGTTTTATTCATAAACGTATTCACTATGAATGTACTGTTGAATCTGTTATGGTTTTTGCTGGGCGGATGGCTGATAGCAGCAGAATACCTGTTTGCCAGTCTGCTGCTCATGCTGACTATTATCGGCATACCTTTTGGTATTCAGACGCTGAAACTGGGCATGGTGGCTTTGTGGCCGTTTGGTCAAGAAATAAAAACCACCGCATCGGATGGAGGATGCCTGAGCATCTTGATGAATGTGATCTGGATTTTATGCGGCGGTATATGGATAGCGGCAACGCATCTGCTGACAGGTGCATTGCTCTGTATCACGGTTATCGGCATACCTTTCGGGTTGCAGCACTTCAAGATGGCAGGGCTGGCCTTAACACCGTTTGGAAAGACATTCGTATAGGTATAGAAACTGAATTGCATAATCTTTGAATAGATAGCAAGCAACCAGTTGTTATTCATGATTTTGTAATAGCACCTACACGGCTCTGTTACAAGTTTATTCCATTTTTGCAGTGTAAATAATCACTAATATAAAAAGGAGGACTGATTATGGATATGAACAACAATGATTACACGGTAGAAGCAGCAGCAGGAGGAGGCTTTTATGCTTATTTTATCAATAATCTGCTGTGCAGTGCTTATGGAGAAACGGCTGAAGAAGCACGCTATAATCTAGAGCAACTGGTGGAAGATTTTGTCAGTGATATGTATATGGTAGAGGAATTTGTATAAACTTCCTCTACTAAACTATTCTGAAGAAGAAAATCAGAAAAAAAAGTCATAATCTAAATTATATTTCCTATATTTGCACCGAAATTTCGGACAGATGAAAATTAAGGAAATAGTTAGCGCCCTTGAAAGGTTCGCGCCTCTGCCTTTGCAAGACGGATTCGACAATGCCGGTTTGCAAATTGGACTGACAGAAGCGGAAGCAACAGGGGCTTTATTGTGTCTTGACGTGACTGAAGCGGTACTGGATGAAGCCATCGCTTTAGGATACAATCTTGTGATTGCTCACCATCCTCTTATCTTCAAAGGATATAAGTCGATCACTGGACGGGACTATGTGGAACGGTGTATACTAAAGGCTATTAAGAATGACCTCGTAATATATGCAGCACATACCAATCTGGATAATGCACCGCAAGGAGTAAACTTTAAAATAGCCGAGAAAATCGGTTTGAAGAATGTCCGCATCTTGGCTCCTCAAGAGAACGCATTGATAAAATTGGCAACTTATGTTCCGGCAGACTATGCGGATGCTGTGAGACAAGCGCTGTTTTCTGCTGGCTGTGGATGCATAGGTAATTACGATTCTTGCAGTTTTAATGTGGATGGCAACGGCACATTCAAGGCGCAGGAAGGTACACATCCCTTTTGTGGAACCATAGGACAATTATCCGTCGAAGCGGAAGTTCGTATAGAGACAGTGCTCCCTGCATATCTGCAGTCGCAAGCCGTACGTGCGCTGCGCACTGCCCATCCGTATGAAGAACCTGCTTATGATATCTATCCGCTACAAAATAGCTGGATGCAGGCGGGAGCAGGGGTAATAGGAGAGTTGGATAAACCGGAAACTGAGTTGGAATTTCTTAAGAGAATTAAGAAAACATTTGAAGTGGGATGTCTGCGCCATAATAAACTGACCGGACGGGAAATCCAAAAGGTAGCTCTCTGCGGTGGCGCAGGGGCATTCCTTATGCCGTATGCTATGAAGCAGGATGCAGATGTATTCATCACAGGAGAGATAAAATATCATGACTATTTTGGGCATGAAAATGATATTCTGCTGGCCGAAATAGGACATTATGAAAGTGAACAATATACGAAAGAAATATTTCAAACAATAATCCGGGATTCTGTTCCTGGTTTGGAAACCCAAATCAGTAAGGTGAATACGAACCCCATAAAATACATGTAAAAGAAATATGGCTAAAGAAGCAAAAAAAGATCCCCAAGAACTGACAGTGGAACAAAAGCTGAAAACATTGTATCAGCTCCAAACAAACTTGTCTAAAATTGATGAAATCAAAACGCTGAGAGGTGAGCTTCCGTTGGAGGTTCAAGATTTGGAAGATGAAATTGCCGGACTCAGCACTCGCATCGACCGTATTAAAGCTGAAGTGGCTGAATTGAAAACAGCGATTGCAGGTAAAAAGGTAGAAATAGAAACCGCTAAGGCTTCTGTAGCTAAGTATAAAGAACAACAAGAAAATGTACGCAATAACCGTGAGTACGATTTCTTGAGCAAGGAAATTGAATTTCAGACCCTTGAAATTGAACTTTGCGAAAAGAAAATCCGTGAATTTACAGCAGGGGAACAAGAAAAAACGAAAGAAATCGCTGATAGTACCCACATGCTCGAAGAACGTCAGAAGGACTTGGACGTGAAGAAGAATGAGTTGGATGAAATTATCGCGGAAACTAAACAGGAAGAGGAAAAATTGAGAGATGCAGCAAAAGAACTGGAAACTAAAATTGAGCCCAGACTGTTGCAGTCTTTCAAACGCATCCGTAAGAACTCACGCAACGGATTGGGTATTGTGTACGTGCAGCGTGATGCTTGCGGTGGTTGCTTCAACAAAATTCCGCCTCAAAGACAGTTGGATATACGTTCACGTAAGAAGGTTATCGTATGCGAATATTGCGGACGAATTTTGATTGACCCGGAATTGGCAGGTATTACTCCTGAACACAAAGAAGAGGTTATCAAGGAAAAACCTGTTCGCAGAAGAAAAATGACTGAAATGCTGTAATATATATTTCAATATATAACCCGTAAAAGGAGAGGATATGCATAAGTATCCCCTCCTTTTTTTTGTTTTATTTCAGCTGTTAATCTGATGATAGTCAGGTATATCTTGAAGAAAATTGTAGCGATTATTCGCATAATCCATCTGACAGCAAAAATGCTGAATGCCATTACTTATTACTAAGTATTCCACCCGAAGTACCATGTTATAACGCATAATTTGATTGAAAACAGCTTGGGTTATTTCCACATCAGGAGCCTTGTATTCTATAATCATACGGGCAGACAAGTCGCGTTTATAGAGTACTGTATCGCATCTCTTTCTGGTTCCATTCAAGGTAATCGGGACTTCATTGGCCATCAATTCGCGCGGATAACCTTTGTGAGCAATTAGAAAGTTGACAAAGTGTTGGCGTACCCATTCCTCCGGTGTTAAGGCTACATAACGGCGTCTAATCGAGTCAAAAATAACATTTTTTCCATTTTTGACGATGATTTTTGCATCAAATGCGGGTAGGTTTAATGATAACATTTACTAAATTTGTAAGTTAAATAATTCTCCTTCTTATGGAAGGATACAAATTTAATGAAATCTTATGAAAACAAAGGAAGAAATCGTAGCTAATTGGTTACCCAGATACACCAAACGTAATCTGGAAGATTTTGGAGAATATATCCTGCTGACCAACTTTAATAAGTATGTTGATATTTTTGCGGAAAAGTTTCAGGTACCTGTATTAGGTCGTGATGCAAATATGATTTCTGCCAGCGCAGAAGGGATGACGATTATAAATTTCGGCATGGGGAGTCCAAATGCGGCCATTATCATGGACTTGCTCGGTGCCATCCACCCCAAAGCATGCCTCTTTTTAGGAAAATGTGGAGGTATAGATCGCAAAAATAAAATCGGAGATTTAATCCTACCCATTGCAGCCATTCGTGGTGAAGGTACCTCAAACGACTATTTTCCGCCGGAAGTGCCCTCTTTGCCGGCCTTTATGCTGCAGCGTGCCGTATCGTCTGCCATCCGAGATCATGGCAGAGATTACTGGACAGGGACGGTTTATACTACTAACCGCCGTATTTGGGAACATGACGATAGTTTTAAAGAGTACTTGAAGACTACAAGGGCTATGGCAGTAGATATGGAAACAGCCACATTATTCAGCTGTGGATTTGCCAATCATATTCCTACCGGTGCTTTGCTACTGGTTTCTGACCAGCCCATGATTCCCGAAGGTGTAAAAACGGATAAAAGCGACACACTGGTTACACAAAATTATGTAGCTGAACATGTAGATATCGGTATAGAATCACTCCGTATGATTATTGACGAAAAGAAGACGGTGAAACATCTAAAATTCGATTGGTAAAAGCATGGCTAAACAGGAGATTACTTGCGAAGATATTCTGAAAGAACTGCGCGCCAAACAATATCGCCCCATTTATTATCTAATGGGAGAGGAACCCTATTATATAGATGTCATAGCAGATTATATAGCCGACCATGTACTGACAGAAACGGAAAAAGACTTTAATCTTACAGTTATCTATGGGGGTGATGTAGACAGTGCATCGGTCATCAATGCAGCTAAAAGATATCCTATGATGTCGGAGTATCAAGTGGTCATAGTAAAGGAAGCGCAAGCTATCAGAAATATGGAGGAACTGAGCTTCTATTTGCAGCATCCACTGAACTCTACCATTTTGGTAATCTGTCATAAACATGGCGTGCTAGACCGGCGAAAAAAACTGGCCGCGGCCATAGAAAAATGTGGAATCTTATTTGAATCAAAAAAAATTAAAGATTCTCAGTTGCCTGCATTTATCAATGGCTACATGAAACGCAAAGGTGTAGATATGGATCCAAAAGCTACTGCCATGATAGCAGAATTTGTGGGAACAGATTTACACAGGTTGACTGGAGAGTTGGATAAATTAATTATAACATTAGGCAAGGGAAGGGGACGTGTTAGTCCTGAGCTCGTAGAGCGTAATATAGGAATCAGTAAAGACTATAATAATTTTGAATTAAGAAGTGCTTTGGTAGAAAAGGATATTTTAAAAGCTAATAAGATAGTGAGGTATTTCGAAGAAAATCCCAAAACCAATCCAATTCAAATGACACTCTCATTACTATTCGGTTTCTTCTCAAATCTGATGCTGGCTTATTATGCTCCGGAAAAATCAGAACAAGGTGTGGCTGATTTTCTAGAATTGAAAAATGCGTGGCAAGCCAGAGAATACCTGTCGGCCATGAGAAAATATAGCGGTGTAAAGACTATGCAAATCATCCAAGAACTCAGGTATACGGACGCTAAATCAAAGGGTGTGGGAAACTCATCTGCTCAAGATGGTGAATTGCTGCGCGAGCTTATTTTTAAGATTCTCCATTAATATACATCTAAAATTTACTAGTGAATCCTCTTTTGGTGCTGAAAGCCAAAAGGGGATTTTTTTATCTATTTGAAAGAATGAGAGCCTTAGTAAGATTCATTTTGCTAGTTTGCACTTATTGTGTAACCGTGATAATGTGTTTATTTGATTGATATTGAGTGAATTATACTGTTTTTGACAGCTCTAGAATCCGATATTTCGACTTTTCTGTATCACAGGACACAAATATGCGAAGGATTTTAAATAACACATACCAGGATATAGTGAATTACTGCTCTTCTGGGAGTTATGTTTAAATATTTCAATCTCTATATGTTGTGAGAGTTACAATGCTCTTGATTGAACCTGCCTGAAAAGCCTGCTTCAAGAGCGAACGGCGGAATAGGGGAGAGGAGAGGTAATTGGCACTTACTACAGAAATGGCTGAATACAGATGGAGTAAGAAGGGTAGAAAAATTACCAAATAAGCGATTATGGTTGTCACTAGAACTAAATGCGTTCACATAGGTAATATAGTATAATTGTAATACCCAATTTCTTAATTACAATTCTGCATTTATGCAATTACATTTGGCAATATTAAGTGTGTAAACACATTATTACACATATGTATTAGAGCATATTTCATATTTAATAGCTAAATGTTAACGTGATACATTTAACATATTATCTATTTGTAAATCATCTGATTATAGGTTTTTATTAATTATTATAGATAACTAAATCGCTTATTTAGTCATTATTCTTGTAATAATGTAAATATCTACATACTAATACCTTATAATCAATTATTTCTGATAATCATAAAAGGATTGATTAAAGCCTTTTCCAACTGTAAATCAACTATTGTATATTTTTGTAATACACATATGTAATATTATGAATACACATGTAATATTTCAATAATTACAAATTTAATTTGCTTTTGTAACTTTCAATATTTACCTTTGTAACGTCTTATAAAAAGCAATACATCTGTAATAATATAGCGTCATGGACATTAAAGACCGAATAAAAATGATAATGGAGCGTGAGAATTTAACCGCCGGAGCTTTTGCAGAAAGCATAGGTGTGGCACAGGCTACTATTTCGCACATCCTAGGCCCCCGTAATAAGTATCCTAGTACGGAGGTTATCCTTAGACTTCATCACAAATACAGCGATATAAACCTTAACTGGCTGCTTACCGGTGAAGGAAACATGAGCGACCTCTCGGAACCGTCTACACAACAGGATTCGGAGGATTCCCCTTTTTCTGAAAGTGATGAGAATGCAGAAAATGCCTACATCTGCACGGATGAAGAGAAAAATCGCAAGGAAATGGCATCAGGAAGCCCCGGAAATAGCCATAAAGAAGTTGTAAAACAGGAGATTATATACAAAGAAAGACCTCCTAGAAAAATCACTGAAATAAGAATTTTTTTCGATGATAACACCTATGAAACTTTCAAGCCTGAAAAATAAAGCCTAAAATCTGCTTTTTGTACAAATTAGCGTATCTTTGCACCAAAGGATCATTTTATTTAGATAGAATATGAAAAAATACATCTTAGATTTGACAGTGACTGAAAATGTCGAATTGCATGCCAATTATGCACTGCTGAAATTGACATCTTCATCCGTGCTTCCGGAAATGCTGCCCGGACAATTCGCAGAGATACGTATTGATGGTTCTTCCTCTACGTTTCTCCGCCGACCTATCTCTATCAATTTTGTAGATAGAGAACGTAATGAAATATGGTTCTTAGTACAGAAAGTAGGCGACGGAACCAAACGCCTGTGCGAAGCTAAAGCAGGTGATATAATCAATGTAGTGATGCCCTTGGGAAACGGCTTTACAATGCCTCAAAACGCTTCAGATAAGCTTTTGTTGGTAGGTGGTGGCGTAGGTACTGCACCGATGCTGTACCTTGGTGAACAACTGGCTAAAAAGGGTTTCAAGCCCACTTTTCTACTAGGAGCCAGAAGCAGTAAAGACCTGCTTCAATTAGATCAGTTTGCAGCCTATGGCGATGTATATACCACTACAGAAGATGGAAGCCACGGAGAAAAGGGATATGTTACCCAGCACTCTATTTTAAATAAGGTGGCATTCAGCCACATTTATACCTGCGGCCCTAAACCTATGATGATGGCTGTAGCCAAGTATGCCAAAAGCCATGATATCAATTGCGAAGTATCATTGGAGAATACGATGGCTTGCGGTGTAGGTGCTTGTCTGTGCTGTGTGGAAAATACCGAAGAAGGTCATTTGTGTGTATGTAAAGAAGGTCCTGTATTTAATATAAACAAATTATTATGGCAGATTTAAGTGTAAAGATTGGAGAATTACAAATGAAGAATCCGGTAATGACTGCTTCCGGAACATTTGGCTACGGTGAAGAATTTGCTGATTTTATTGATATAGCGCGAATAGGCGGTATTATCGTAAAGGGTACTACTCTTCACAAGCGTGAAGGTAATCCTTATCCCCGAATGGCAGAAACTCCATCAGGCATGTTAAATGCTGTAGGTCTGCAGAATAAAGGGGTTCATTATTTTGTAGATGAGATATACCCGCGTATTAAGGATATCCAAACAAACATGATTGTGAATGTATCGGGTTCTGCCATCGAAGACTATGTGGAAACAGCTTCCATCATCAACGAACTTGTAAATATTCCTGCCATCGAATTAAATATTTCCTGCCCCAACGTAAAGCAAGGAGGAATGGCTTTTGGCGTAACAGCCAAAGGTGCTGAAGAGGTGGTGAAAGCCGTGCGCTCAGTTTACAAAAAGACACTTATCGTAAAGCTCTCCCCCAATGTGACAGACATCACTGAAATAGCTCGTGCAGCAGAAGCCGGAGGGGCCGACAGTGTATCACTCATCAATACTTTATTAGGCATGGCCATCGATGCCGAACGTAGACGTCCTGTTCTCTCGACGATTACTGGAGGTATGTCGGGAGCTGCCGTGAAACCGATAGCATTGCGGATGGTATGGCAAGTGGCCAAGGCAGTAAATATTCCTGTCATTGGATTAGGAGGCATCATGAACTGGAAAGATGCTGTAGAATTTATGCTGGCCGGAGCTTCTGCCATTCAGATTGGTACTGCCAACTTTATCGACCCTGCTGTTACTATTAAAGTAGCAGAAGGTATCAATGAGTATCTGGACAGACACGGTTATAAATCTGTAACTGAAATAATCGGTGCACTCGAGGTATAACGGATAACAGAGTGCTACCATTCGCATCATAGATTCATTAAAAAAGGACATTCATTGCGAATGTCCTTTTTTAATTTATTATACAAACTTCTTCCGGCTACTTTCACTCACCCAGTAAGTCCGGACGAAGCCGCCTGGTACGCTCCAATGATTGTTGCAATTCCCACTCCTTGATTTTGGCCTCGTGTCCTGAAAGTAAAATTTCCGGAACCTTCCAACCTTTATAATCCGCCGGGCGGGTGTAGACCGGAGCAGCCAGTAGATTATCCTGAAAGGAATCAGACAGGGCAGATTGTTCATCAGAAATGACTCCAGGAATAATTCGAACGATAGCATCTGCCATCACGGCAGCAGCCAACTCTCCTCCCGTCAGCACATAATCACCTATGCTGATTTCTTTAGTAATTAAATGCTCACGGATACGATAATCTATGCCTTTAAAATGGCCACATAGAATAATCAGGTTTTTAGCCATAGATAAGGTATTGGCCATCGGTTGTGAGAACTGTTCGCCATCGGGAGTCGTAAAAATCACTTCGTCATATTCCCGTTCTGCTTTCAGAGAATTGATACACCTTTCTATCGGTTCGATCTTCATTACCATTCCGGCAAATCCGCCGAAAGGATAATCATCTACCCTGCGGTATTTATCTTCCGTGTAGTCACGCAGATTATGGATGTGTATTTCAGCCAACCCTTTGTTCTGAGCACGTTTCATAATGGAACAATTAAAGAATCCTTCAATCATTTCCGGCAGAACTGTGATAATGTCTATACGCATAATTTTTTATTTTTTTGCAAAAATAGCGGAAGTTCTATTTTCATGCAACAAAAGTAGGAATATTCGGGAAGAAAGATGTATTTTTGTCCGAATCAACAATAATTTTAGGCGTTATGGATATAAAAGATAAGATAGACAACCTGCGGGCAGAACTGCATCGACATAATTATAATTACTACGTGCTGAATGCACCTGTCATATCCGACAAGGAGTTTGACGACCTGATGCGCCAGCTGCAAGAGTTAGAAAAAGAGCATCCGGAATTCCTGGACGAGAATTCACCTACGATGCGGGTGGGAAGCGACCTCAACAAGAACTTCACACAGGTGGCTCACCGGTACCCCATGCTTTCGCTGGGCAACACGTATTCCGAAGCAGAAGTGACCGATTTCTATGACCGCGTAAAAAAATCACTGAATGAAGATTTCGAGATTTGTTGCGAACTGAAATATGACGGCACTTCCATCTCTCTGACCTATGAGAACGGTAAGCTGGTACGTGCCGTCACCCGTGGAGACGGTGAAAAAGGGGATGACGTGACAGACAATGTAAAAACCATCCGTTCCATCCCTTTGGTGCTTCATGGCAATTACCCACCTTCTTTCGAAATCAGAGGAGAGATTCTGATGCCATGGACCGTGTTTGAAGAGCTGAACCGCGAAAAAGAACTGCGGGAAGAACCCCTCTTTGCCAATCCTAGAAATGCAGCATCGGGCACATTGAAATTACAGAATTCTTCTGTCGTGGCATCGCGAAAGCTGGATGCATACCTCTACTATCTGCTGGGGGAAAACATCCCTTCAGATGGACATTACGAGAATCTGCAGATGGCTGCTGAATGGGGATTCAAGATTTCACCGCATATGAAAAAGGTTCATACGCTGGAAGAAGTATTTGCATTTATCAACTATTGGGATACAGAGCGAAAGAATCTGCCTGTGGCCACCGACGGAATTGTGCTGAAGGTGAATAGTACCCGACAGCAGAAGCATTTAGGATTTACCGCCAAATCGCCACGTTGGGCCATCGCCTACAAATTTCAGGCAGAACGCGCCTTGACACGCTTAAATAAGGTAACGTATCAAGTGGGAAGAACCGGAGCTGTAACACCAGTTGCCAATCTGGATCCGGTACAGCTTTCAGGAACGGTAGTAAAGCGGGCTTCTCTGCATAATGCAGACATCATAGAAGGATTGGATCTGCATGTTGGCGACATGGTTTATGTGGAAAAAGGCGGAGAAATCATTCCTAAAATCACAGGGGTAGATACGGATGCACGCAGCCTGCTGATGGGAGAAAAGATTACTTTCATAACCCATTGTCCGGAATGCGGCAGCAAGCTGGTGCGTTACGAAGGAGAAGCGGCACATTATTGTCCTAACGAAACGGCCTGCCCTCCGCAAATCAAGGGTAAGATAGAGCACTTCATTAGTCGGAAAGCCATGAATATCGACGGGCTGGGACCAGAAACTGTAGATATGTTTTATAAATTGGGACTGATAAAAGATACGGCAGACTTGTACACCTTGCAGGCATCCGACATCAGCAAACTGGAAAGAATGGGAGAAAAATCTGCTGAAAACATCATCAAAGGGATAGCTGCCAGCCGGGAGGTTCCCTTTGAGCGTGTCTTATTTGCATTGGGAATACGCTTTGTGGGCGAGACTGTGGCAAAAAAAGTAACAAAAGCCTTTCGTTCTATCGAAGAACTTGAAAATGCTGACATAGAAACATTAAAGAATATAGATGAAATAGGCGACAGGATAGCTCAAAGCATCGTATCTTATTTTGCCAATCCGACAAACAAGGACTTGGTAGAACGGCTGCAAAAGGCCGGGCTACAGATGCAGCGCAGCGAAGAAGACGAGACGGCATTTTCAGACAAACTGAAAGGAAAATCTATTGTGATCAGCGGTGTATTCCAGCATCATTCACGCGATGAATATAAGGAGATGATAGAAAAGAACGGCGGAAAGAATGCAGGAAGCATATCTTCGAAAACCAGTTTTATTCTGGCAGGTGACAACATGGGGCCGGCCAAATGGGAGAAAGCCCAAAAATTGGGTATTGAAATTATAACTGAAGAAATGTTTTTAGCGATGTTGTCCTAACATTTGTCTAGGGAATAAGATTTTTCTTATAAAATATGTAGGTTAACTCGAAAAAAATCGTACTTTTGCGAGTCGTTTAATTAGAGATTACTTTATAATACTCATGATACAGACCAAATTGAAAGGAATGGGAGTAGCTTTGATTACTCCTTTTAAAGAAGATGAAAGCGTAGACTACGATGCCTTGATGCGCCTTGTGGATTATCAGCTTCAGAATAATACGGATTTTTTGTGTGTTCTTGGCACCACCGCAGAAACCCCCACTTTGACAGATTATGAAAAGAAAAAAATCAAAGACATGGTTATAGAACGCGTGAATGGAAGAATTCCCATCCTGTTAGGAGTGGGAGGAAACAATACGCGTGCATTGGTGGATACACTGAAAAACGATGATTTTACCGGCGTGGATGCCATTCTGTCTGTGGTACCGTATTATAACAAGCCCTCACAAGAAGGTATTTACCAGCACTACAAAGCCATCGCAGAATCAACCGAACTTCCGATTGTGCTGTACAACGTGCCTGGGCGCACAGGGGTAAACATGAAAGCAGAAACTACCTTGAGAATAGCTCGAGACTTCAGCAATGTGATAGCTATTAAAGAGGCATCAGGAGATATCAGCCAAATGGATGATATCATCAAGAACAAGCCTGCCAACTTTGAAATTATCTCGGGCGATGACGGAATTACTTATCCGCTGATTACATTAGGAGCTGTAGGGGTGATTTCTGTCATCGGAAATGCATTTCCTCGTGAGTTCAGCCGTATGGTACGATTAGGACTGCAGGGGGATTATGCCAATGCGCTGACTATTCACCACAAATTTGCAGAACTATTCAAACTTTTGTTTGTAGACGGAAATCCGGCCGGTGTAAAGGCTATGCTGAATGCCATGGGAATGATAGAGAACAAACTTCGTCTACCTCTGGTGCCTACTCGTATCACTACATTTGAAGCCATGAGAAAGATTTTAAATGAACTGAATATAAAGTGCTAAGCAAGATAGGTATTTCCTTCATATAACCTGAAATAATCCCCGATATGCGTAGAATTCTGCATACCGGGGATTATTATTATGTTAGAGAGAGTTACCAATCTAATAATACACAATCTCTACAAACCTCAGAGAAGTATTCGACAGGGAGGTCTTACGCAATAACG
>Charlie_p2__coassemble_1581_pt1 | contig 18516 bp, 13 predicted proteins | sample Charlie_p2__metabat2_high_PE_024 | metagenome-assembled genome bin Charlie_p2 | reverse complement strand
AGAAGTGTTATGCAGGTTAGCTGGTTTTCAGCAAGTGTTTTGTGTAAGTTAGTTGTTTTATTTTTAGTATAATGATTATAGATATGAGAAAGTTATTGTTTTTATTGATGGGAATAGGGCTGTTAGTGTCTTGTAGTGGTCAGCAGCCGGAAGTTGCAGTTCGGTGTGCTACGTTTAATATTCGTTATGATAATCCCGGCGACAGCTTGAATGCTTGGAGTTATCGTAAAGACTCTGTTTGCCGCTTCATAAAGGAGGCCGAGTTGGAGGTTATCGGTATGCAGGAAGTCTTGTTCAGACAGACAGAAGATTTAAAGGCTGCTTTGCCTGCTTTTGACATGGTTGGGGTAGGACGCGATGATGGTCATACATTGGGAGAATATTCACCGATATTTTATCGTAAAGACAAATTTGAATTATTAGATAGCCAGACATTTTGGCTGTCACAATATCCTGACAGTGTAGGGTTTATTGGTTGGGATGGTGCTTGTACACGTATAGCCACTTGGGCTAAGTTGAAAGACGTGGTTACCGGAAAAATCTTTATGTTTGTCAACACGCATTTCGATCATGTAGGCACACAAGCCCGCCGTGAGGCTGCACTGCTTATCATCGACCGTATCAAACAAATAGCAGGCAAGTATCCCGCCATTCTTACTGGAGACTTAAATGTCACTGATTCTTCAGAGGCTTATCTCACACTTACCACCAATGAGTTTGTGCTGAAAGATGCACATAAGATAGCTGAAGTTAGAGAAGGAGTAGAGTATACTTTTCATGGTTTCGGAAGAGTACCTGTAGCCGAAAGAAGTAAGATCGATTTCGTTTTGGTAACTCCATCTATACAGGTGAGCAAATCCTTCATTCCAGGTATCGTAGAGCATGCGGTTACTTATTTGTCTGATCATAATCCCCAGGTAGTCGATTTGAAGTTTTAACTCTTACACATGTATTTGATGAAATCTTTTTATGCTCTTTTTTCCTTTTGTGTGGTAGTTTTGTTTGTGGCGTGCACTTCTCGTCCTGCCACGTTTACATCACCCGATGGTAAAATCCGTTTGTCTTTTGCATTAGACAGTTGCCGTTCTATGACCTATCAAGTATGGGTAAACGATTCTCTTGTTATCCAACCTTCCATGTTGGGATTTACAGAGAAAACGGGCATCAATCTATCCCGTAATTTTAGAATTTTGCAGACGGAATTCAGTCAGACTGATGAAACCTGGACACAGCCCTGGGGAGAGAATAAGACTGTGCGCAATGCTTATAATCAGATGACGGTTCATTTGATGGATGAGGCTCAGACTGAGTTAGACCTTTATTTCCGACTGTTCGACGACGGAGTAGGCTTTCGATACGAATACAGGGTACCGAAAGCCGACAGTTTGCTGATTACAGATGAACTGACTACTTTTTCTTTGGCAGCCGATGGCCAGTCGTGGTCTATACCAGCGAACTATGAAACGTATGAACTACAGTATCGCACATTGCCTTTGTCGGCTGTAGAAACTGCCAATACGCCGATGACGTTCCGGTCGGCAGGTATCTATGCTTCTCTACACGAAGCTGCCTTGACCGACTTTCCCGAAATGACGTTGAAAAATGTAGGCGGCACTTGTTTCAAGGCCGAATTGGCTCCCTGGCCCGATGGGGTAAAAGCCCGTTTTCAGGGAGGTAATTTCAAGACGCCTTGGCGCACCTTGCAGATTAGCTCTGAAGCAGTGGGGCTTATCAATTCATCACTCATATTGAATCTGAATGACCCTTGTGTGCTGGAGACTACCGATTGGATCAAGCCGATGAAGTATGTCGGTGTATGGTGGGGTATGCACCTGGGGGTAGAAAGTTGGGTTATCAACGACCGTCATGGAGCTACTACCGAAAATGCCAAACGGTATATTGATTTCGCTGCTGCCAATCGGATAGAGGCGGTGATGTTCGAAGGTTGGAATGCAGGCTGGGAGAACTGGGGAGGTTCGCAGCAGTTTGATTATACCCGCCCATACGATGATTTTGATATGCAAGAGATTAGCCGGTATGCTCGGGAAAAGGGGATTGCCATCATCGGACATCACGAAACCGGAGGTAATGTGCTGAATTATGAGCGTCAGTTGGATAAAGCCTATCAGTGGTATGCCGACCATGGAGTGCATTCGGTAAAGACGGGCTATGCAGGCGGATTGCCCGGCGGGCATAACCATCACGGGCAGTTCAATGTGCGTCATTACCGCAAGGTGGTGCAGACGGCTGCTAAATACCATACCACGCTCGATGTGCATGAGCCGATTAAGGATACAGGTATTCGCAGAACCTATCCCAACATGATGACACGTGAAGGAGCCCGGGGCATGGAGTGGAATGCCTGGAGCGAAGGCAATTCTCCCGAACATCATGTAATGTTGCCGTTTACCCGTTTGCTGGCCGGCCCGATGGATTATACTCCCGGTATCTTTGATATTCTTTACGAACGGGCCAAGAAGAATCCCAATCGGAAGAAGTGGAACATGATGGACAGCAAGGATTGTCGTATCAATACAACTTTGGCCAAGCAGATAGCCAACTGGGTGGTTCTTTACTCTCCGTTGCAGATGGCAGCCGATATGATAGAGAATTATGAAGGTCATCCGGCTTTTCAGTTTTTCCGTGATTTTGATGCCGACTGCGACTGGTCGGAAGCATTGGCCGGAGAGCCGGGCGATTATGTGGTGATAGTGCGCCGAGCCAAGGATAAATTTTTCTTGGGGGCGATTACCGATGAACATCAACGCCGGGTAAAGATTGCGCTGGATTTTCTTAAACCGGATACCTCTTATCGGGCAGTGATTTATGCCGACCGGGCCGATGCCGATTGGGAAACCAATCCCTTGGCGTATGAAATCGTAGAAAAAGTGGTGACTGCTGCCGATAGCCTGACCATATCAATGGCGCGCGGTGGCGGACAAGCCATCACCTTTCTGCCCGTAGAATAAACGCTGGAATATATACTTTTCTGACACTTTTGCAAGCAAGCGGCTGCATGATGCATAGCAAGTAACTGCTAAGCGTCATGCAGCCGCTTGCTATGGCTGATGCAGCTAGCTGCTTTCGTCAAGCTATCCCCAAGAGTTCTATTTCGAATATCAGTGTAGAACCTCCCGGAATACCCGGTTGCGAGAATTTGCCGTATCCCATTTCTGCCGGCAGGTAGATTTCCCATTTATCGCCCACACACATTCGTTGGATAGCGATAATCCATCCGTCTATCAGGTCGCTCAGGCGCACTGCCATAGGCGTGCCGCCGCGGCTGCTGTCAAACTTCTTGCCGTTGATGGTCCATCCGGTGTAGTGTGCCGTAATGATGCTTCGGGCATTGGGGTGCTTGCCGTCGTTCTTTCCTTGGCTGATTACTTTATAATAGATACCTTTGGGAAGTGCTTGCACACCCTCTTCCTTGGCCTTGGCTTCCAGCCACTCCTGATTGATTTTTGCGTATTCTTTTTTGTTAGCCATGAGATTATTTATTTGTATTTTTTTCCAATGCTTTTGCTTCGTTCCACAATGCGTCCATTTCTTCCAGCGACATATCATGCAGACTCTTTCCCTGCTTTAGGGTATGTTCTTCCAGGTAATTGAACCTGCGTATGAACTTCTGGTTGGTATGTTCCAGGGCATTGTCGGGATTGATTTTGTAGAGCCGGGCGGCATTGATGAGGCTGAACATCACGTCGCCGAATTCTTCTTCTGCCTTTTCCCGGTCCATATTGGCCACTTCTGCCTGAAACTCCTTGATTTCTTCTTTTACCTTATCCCATACCTGCTCTCGTTCTTCCCAGTCGAAGCCCACGTTTCGGGCTTTATCCTGTATGCGATACGCTTTAATGAGCGAGGGCAGTGCGGCAGGCACCCCGCTGAGCACAGTCTTGTTGCCTCCTTTTTCTTTCAGTTTCAGTTCTTCCCAGTTCTGCACCACCTCTCCGGCAGTTTCAGCCTTCACGTCGCCAAACACGTGCGGATGGCGGTAAATCAGCTTGTCGCAGAGTCGGTCGCATACGTCCTTTATATCGAAGCTGCCTGTTTCGCTGCCTATTTTGGCATAGAAGGCCACGTGCAGCAGCACGTCTCCCAGCTCCTTGCAGATTTCTTTCTGGTCGTTGCGCATCAGTGCGTCGCAGAGTTCATACGTTTCTTCTATGGTGTTGGGTCGCAGGCTTTCATTGGTCTGTTTCCGGTCCCACGGGCATTTCTCCCGTAATTCGTCCAAAATATCCAGGAAGCGTCCGAAGGCTTCCATCTGTTCTTTTCTAGAATGTTGCATATCAGTTGTTAGATTATTTTATTGGTTTGTTTGTCTGTTGATTACAAAAGATACCGGTACGATATATTAGAATCTCTTTACATGCTCTGTAATCGTCAGTGATTGAAAGGCATGCCTACCGGTAGCATTTTGATTTATACAGCTTTACTTTATAGTTGCAAAGATAGGGATATATCTCATTGGTTGAAAAAAACTTTCGCAGGCTTTTGCCGTTAAAAAGCAATAAATTACTAATTTTGCATCCGATATTCGGAATTTAATATACTGAAAAGATAAAGATATGGAATTAGCAAGTAAGTACAATCCCGCTGATGTGGAGGGAAAGTGGTACCAGTATTGGTTGGACCACAAACTGTTTAGTTCAAAACCCGATGGCCGTACACCGTACACCGTCGTTATTCCTCCCCCTAACGTGACGGGTGTGCTGCATATGGGACATATGTTGAACAATACCATTCAGGACATCCTGGTGCGTCGTGCCCGTATGGAAGGCAAGAATGCCTGCTGGGTGCCGGGTACCGACCATGCGTCCATTGCTACCGAAGCAAAGGTAGTGAATAAGTTGGCTGCACAAGGCATCAAGAAAACCGACCTAACTCGTGAAGAATTTTTAAAACACGCCTGGGAGTGGACCGATGAACATGGAGGTATCATCTTGAAGCAGCTTCGTAAGCTGGGTGCTTCGTGCGACTGGGACCGCACCGCCTTCACAATGGACGAAAAGCGTAGCGAGAGCGTTATCAAGGTATTTGTAGACCTCTATAACAAGGGCTTGATTTACCGCGGTGTGCGCATGGTGAACTGGGATCCTAAGGCATTGACGGCTTTGAGCGATGAAGAGGTTATCTACAAGGAAGAACATAGCAAGCTCTATTACCTGAGATATTACGTAGCCGATGATGATATGAGCGGTGAAACCGGTGTGGAAGGCGAAGTGGTACACCGCGATGAGCAGGGCCGTCGCTATGCCGTAGTGGCTACCACGCGTCCGGAAACCATCATGGGTGATACGGCTATGTGTATCAATCCTAATGATGTGAAGAACGGCTGGCTGAAGGGCAAGAAGGTTATCGTGCCGTTGGTGAACCGTGTGATTCCGGTGATTGAAGATGATTATGTAGACATTGAATTCGGTACAGGCTGTCTGAAGGTTACTCCGGCTCACGATGTGAACGACTATATGCTGGGTGAGAAATATAACTTGCCTTCTATCGATATTTTCAATGATAACGGTACCTTGAGCGAAGCAGCCGGACTCTATGTAGGTCAAGACCGCTTCGATGTGCGCGAGCAGATAGAGAAAGACCTGGCTGCTGCCGGCTTGCTGGAGAAGGTAGAAGCTTATACCAACAAGGTAGGTTGTTCAGAGCGTACCAATGTGCCCATTGAGCCGAAACTGTCTATGCAGTGGTTCCTGAAGATGCAGCACTTTGCCGATATGGCTTTGCCGCCGGTGATGAACGATGAACTGAAATTCTATCCTGCCAAGTATAAGAACACTTATAAGAACTGGTTGGAAAACATCAAGGATTGGTGCATCAGCCGTCAGTTGTGGTGGGGACACCGCATTCCGGCCTATTTCTTGCCCGAAGGCGGGTATGTGGTAGCTGCTACGGCAGAAGAAGCACTGAAGCTGGCTCAGGAAAAGACGGGCAATGCTGCCTTGAAACTCGAAGACCTGCGTCAGGATGAAGACTGTCTGGATACCTGGTTCTCTTCTTGGCTGTGGCCTATTTCCTTGTTCGACGGTATTCTGAATCCCGGCAACGAAGAAATCAAGTATTACTATCCCACCAGCGACCTGGTAACCGGACCCGATATTATCTTCTTCTGGGTGGCCCGTATGATTATGGCCGGCTATGAGTATATGGGGGATATGCCTTTCAAGAATGTCTACTTCACAGGTATCGTGCGCGACAAGTTGGGCCGTAAGATGTCCAAGTCTTTGGGCAACTCTCCCGACCCGCTCGATTTGATAGAGAAATACGGTGCCGACGGTGTGCGTATGGGTATGATGCTTTCTGCCCCTGCCGGCAATGATATCTTGTTCGACGATGCTTTGTGCGAGCAGGGCCGTAACTTCAACAATAAGATTTGGAATGCCTTCCGTCTGCTGAAAGGCTGGGAAGTAAGCGCAGAGGTAGAAGTGCCGGCAGCCGCTTCCCTGGCTATGAAGTGGTTTGCTGCCAAGCAGAATGCTGTAGCTGCCGAAGTGGCCGACCTCTTCAGCAAATACCGCCTCAGTGAAGCATTGATGGCTGTATATAAGCTGTTCTGGGACGAATTCTCATCCTGGTACCTGGAAATGATTAAGCCGGCCTATGGTCAGCCCATCAGCAAGGAGGTATACGATACCACCATCGGTTTCTTCGATACCCTGCTTCACCTGCTTCACCCCTTCATGCCGTTCATCACGGAAGAGTTGTGGCAGCACATCGTAGATCGTAAAGACGGTGAAAGCCTCATGGTAAGTCCGATGGCTCCGTTGGCTGCTGCCGACGAGTCGCTCATTGCTGCCTTCGAAGGTGTGAAGGAAGTAATCAGTAATGTACGTTCCATCCGTTTGCAGAAGAACATTGCTCAGAAGGAAGCGCTCGAATTACAAGTAGTGGGCGAGAACCCGGTAGCTGCTTTCAGCGCGGTCATCGAAAAGATGTGCAACCTTTCTTCCATTCAGTTGGTAGAGGCCAAGGCCGACGGTGCAGCATCGTTCATGGTAGGTACTACCGAATATGCCGTGCCCTTGGGCAACATGATTGACGTAGAGGCCGAAATAGCTCGTATGGAAGCCGAACTGAAGCACAAGCAAGGATTCCTGCAAGGTGTATTGAAGAAACTCAGCAACGAGAAATTTGTCAACAATGCTCCTGCCGCAGTCATCGAACTGGAGCGTAAGAAGCAGGCCGATGCCGAAAGCATCATCAAGTCTTTGCAAGAAAGCATTGCTGCCTTGAAGAAAGCATAACGCACGTGCAGAGCGTGTAGCGCATATATATCGTAAAGAGGCTGTCTCCCTGTTCTCGTTCGAGTCAGGGGGCAGCCTCTTTTCGTGTTCCTGCTGTAAGCAGCGGTTTTCATTGTATCCCTGCTTTTGCTGAGCGTTATGTTTCAGGGATAAGACTGAAAATAAACTCAGATAAAACTGGATAAAATGCTTTCTGAATAAATGGTAAGCAGCTTCCAGGCCTGCATAGAGAAAAACGGAATCCTCCCGTTTCTTTTAGCTCCGGGCCTTGTAGGTTGTCCGGTTTTAAAAGATGCAGGAGGATTCCGCTTTTTTATAGAAGGGTAAGATTGATTCTATTTTTCCAACAGGTTCTTCAGGAAAGCATCCAGTTCCTCATCCAGTCCTTTCAGCAGTTCATCGTTTACCAGCAGCGTATCATCGTCCATCAGCAGCAGTTCGGCCACCGTTTCCTTTTCATCGTCCACCAGTACGAAAGAGTAGGGCTTCAGCACATTGATTTTATCGAAATACCCCTTCTGCTTCATATCATTCAGCAGGGAGACCAGCAGCCGTTCGCAATGCTCCAGAAAATCATCATTTTCATAGCCACTCCATTCATCTACGGATGTCTGAGCCAATACGGCATCTTCGTCATCAAAGATAATGAGTTCGCCCGAATTAGGGTTAGGTTGCAGGTGTATATCTGTCACAATGGTTTGTCCGTTGTGTGTCGTATATTTTTCTACAGCTTTGTTCAGGGCTGTTTCTATGGCTGCTAATGACGGTTCGCTAAGTTTCATATCATTTTAAAATTTAGGATTTTCAAAGTTATATAAAAATATTAGAAACGAAAAGAATATCGTAGAAAAATGCTTTTATTCATGAAATCTTTCCATTTGCGTATGGAGCAGTGCCATTTGGCTGGTTCTTTTTTCCAGTTCCGTCACATACAGGCTTTCCAGTGCATAGTTGGGCACCTCGGCAGCCTCTATTCCCGTTGCCTTTTTTTTCTGTTCCACCTTGTCTGCATCGAAAGCCAGTTGTTGTGCATTCTTGGCCCATTCCAAAGCCTTTGGCAGGTTGTCTAGCATTTCGTAGCCCAGTGCCAGGTTGTGTGCAGCCCTCATCCTTTTCTTGCCTTTTGCTTTCTCATATACTTGTTCCCAAAGCGTCAGAGCCTCCGTCCAGTTCTGTTCGCGCACATATACGGCGGCATCCCTCATTTCTACGCTGCCTCCGGTAAAGAGTATGCGGTTGGCCGTTTCCCAGTGGGGCAACATCTTTTTCACCGGAATGCTCCCGGCAAACTCCGAAGCCTGTGCCACCAGTTCCTGGTTGCTGATCAGTTGCGCTTCCGCTTCCTCAAAGCTGGCTCCTATTTCCTCCCAGAAGATGCTGTCGGCAGGTTGTATGGTATGCAGCCGGGTTGTTCTGCCCGGCAGATAGATTCTCACGGTAGGCACCACTTTCAGGTCGGTACTGCCAAAATACGCCTGAAACATGGGCGAATACTCCACCTTGCGTACCGCCTTTATCTGTACATCTTCCAGTGCCAGCAGAAAGTCGGCCCCCAGTTCATACGTCAGCTTCTCCACCTGTTCGCCCGTCAGCTGTCCGTTTGTCTCACCGCTGTTTTTTGTCTGCAACGTAGAGTCACAGATTATCACCTCTTCGAAGTAATTACCGTCGGCCAGGCATTCAGCCAGTGCTTCTGTGGTCCGGTCAGCGTCTCCCCGAAAGAATTGGGTCAAGATGGGTCCTTGGGTTGGGGTGGCAGCTTTCTCTTCCTGTCTGATGAGGAAGTCCTTTTCATGGTATGCAGGTACATTATTCACCACTGCCACTTTCTTCAGTTCGGCAGGAAAACTGATTTCTGCGGGCAGCATATAATCGATGGATAAGGGTTGAATACTTTGGCAACTGCTCATCAGCAGTGCCCATGCACCGGCCAGCAATAGTTGTTTATTCATTCTTTCTATTTTTGTATCATTCATACTTGATGAGCAAAAATACGCTTTTTCCGTACATTCGCAAAAAGGAGTTCTCTCATTTATTTTTTTTAAGGAGCCATCACCCGCCTCTGGGAAATTTATCCCCCGTGGGGGGGAAAAGTTCATCCGGATGGCAGGTCATTCTACGTCGGCTCATAGACACCTGCTTACTGTCGGCTATAAAAAAAGAAGTCAGAAGAGAGCCTTTGTCACCCCCTCTGACTTCTTTCTATTACTTGTAAGAAAAGCAGGAATCATAAGTAAGACAACTGCTTGATGCAGCTTCTTTCTTGGCATCCGCTTTTCGTCTGAGCGAAACGCCCGTTATTGATTCTTGCCGTGGCAGTTCTTGTATTTCTTTCCGCTGCCGCACGGACAAGGGTCATTTCTACCCACTGTCTTTTCAGCGCGTGCCGGTTCACGGTGAGGTTGTTCGCGTGTATCATGAGCAGCTGCAGCCTGTTGGTTCGGGTCATTCAGGTCCACCTTCTGTTCACGATACTTGCTCATGTCCTGGCGTTGTTCCGGGGCAGCCTGACGCACCTCTATGCGTTGCTGAGGTTGCTGCGGCTGTTCCGGCTGTTGCGGAGCCTGCTGCCGTTGTTCTTCGGGAATTTCCGGTACCGGAATCTGACCGCGCATCAAGATAGCAATCGTTTCATTGTTAATCTTGTTCACCATGGCGTCAAACAGATTTACCGATTCCAGCTTATAGATAAGCAGCGGATCTTTCTGTTCGTAGCTGGCATTCTGTACCGAGTGCTTCAGGTCGTCCAGTTCGCGCAGGTTTTCTTTCCATGCCTCGTCTATCACGTGCAGCAAGATGGATTTCTCGAACGATTTCACCACCTCCTTGCATTCGCTTTCGTACGCCGCTTTCAGGTTGCAGGAAATGTTATACATCCGTTTGCCGTCTGTAATCGGAATCAGGATATTCTCATACATATGGCCCTGCTGTTCGTACACCTGCTTGATAACCGGATAAGCTATCTGTGCCATGCGTTCCGTTTTGCGCTTGAACATTTCCATTGCCTTGTCGAACGTGCGGTCGGCCAGTTTTTCCTTCTTTTCATTGCGGAATTCCTCTTCCGTGAAGGGCACCTCCATAGCCAGCGTCTGCAGGATGTCCATCTTGCAGTTTTCATAGTCGGGAGCTTCCACCGCGCTGAGCGAGCGGTCCCAGATCATATTCACGATGTCCATGCCGATACGTTCACCCATCAAGGCGTGGCGACGCTTGGTATACACCACCGTACGCTGCTTGTTCATCACGTCGTCGTATTCCAGCAGTCGTTTACGTATACCGAAGTTGTTTTCTTCCACCTTCTTCTGAGCCCGTTCGATGGATTTGGAAATCATGCTGTGTTCTATCATTTCCCCTTCCTTGAAGCCCAGCTTATCCATTACCGAAGCAATGCGGTCTGACGAGAACAGACGCATCAGGTCGTCTTCCAGCGATACGAAGAACACCGAAGAACCCGGGTCACCCTGACGTCCGGCACGTCCGCGAAGCTGTCTGTCCACACGGCGCGATTCGTGGCGTTCGGTACCGATGATGGCCAAACCGCCGGCTGCCTTCACCTCGGCACTCAGCTTGATGTCGGTACCACGTCCGGCCATGTTGGTGGCGATGGTCACCGTACTGCTCTGTCCGGCCTGAGCCACGATGTCTGCCTCCTTCTGGTGCAGCTTGGCATTCAGCACGTTATGCTGAATCTTTCTCATGGTCAGCATCTTGCTCAGCATCTCAGAGATTTCCACCGATGTGGTACCCACCAGCACCGGACGTCCGGCCTGTACCATCTTCTCTATCTCTTCGATTACGGCTTTATACTTTTCGCGTTTCGTCTTGTACACGCGGTCGTTCATATCATTTCTGGCAATGGGTCGGTTGGTTGGAATCACCACCACATCCAGCTTGTAGATGTCCCAGAATTCGCCGGCTTCTGTTTCAGCCGTACCCGTCATACCCGACAGCTTGTGATACATACGGAAGTAGTTCTGCAGGGTGATGGTGGCAAAGGTCTGCGTAGCCGCTTCCACCTTCACGCGTTCCTTGGCTTCGATGGCCTGGTGCAGACCGTCGGAGTAGCGTCTTCCCTCCATGATACGTCCTGTCTGTTCGTCCACGATTTTCACCTGACCGTCTATCACCACATATTCATCATCCTTTTCGAACATGGTGTAGGCCTTCAGCAGCTGGTTGATGGTGTGTACGCGTTCACTCTTGATGGAGTAGTTGGTCATCAGCGCATCTTTCTTGGCCAGGCGTTCCTCATCGGTCAGATTGGTTTCGTTCTCCAGTTCCGACAGCTGTGCAGCGATGTCGGGCAATACGAAGAGCGTGGGGTCTTCTGCATTTCCGGTAATCAGGTCGATACCCTTGTCGGTCAGGTCTACACTGTTCAGTTTCTCGTCGATGACGAAGTAGAGCGGGTCGGTCACCTCGTGCATACGCTTGTTGTTCTGCTCCATGTAGATTTCCTCCGTCTTCAGCATACCCGCCTTGATACCCTGTTCGCTCAGGAACTTGATCAGGGCCTTGTTCTTGGGTAGACACTTGTGGCTGCGATACAGAGCCAGGAAGCCTTCCTCCACCTCGTTCTTGTCGTCCGAGGCAATCATACGCTTGGCGTCAGCTAGGTATTTGGTAGCCAGTCCGCGCTGTGCTTCCACCAGGCGTTCCACCAGCGGTCGTAGCTGTTCAAACAGCTGCACGTCGCCTTTGGGCACCGGACCGGAAATAATCAGCGGCGTACGGGCATCGTCTATCAATACCGAGTCCACCTCATCCACGATGGCATAGTTATGCTGGCGTTGCACCAAGTCTTTCGGGCTGATGGCCATGTTGTCGCGCAGGTAGTCGAAGCCGAATTCATTGTTCGTACCGAAGGTAATGTCGGCCAGGTAAGCGCGTCGGCGGGCATCCGAGTTGGGCTGATGCTTGTCGATGCAGTCCACGCTCAGACCGTGGAACATATAAAGCGGACCCATCCATTCCGAGTCACGTTTAGACAGGTAGTCGTTCACCGTCACCACGTGTACACCGTTTCCGGTCAGAGCATTGAGGAATACGGGCAGGGTAGCCACCAGTGTCTTACCCTCACCGGTAGCCATTTCAGCGATTTTGCCTTTGTGCAGCACCACGCCACCAAACAGCTGCACGTCGTAGTGCACCATGTTCCAAGTCATTTCATTACCGCCGGCCAGCCAGTGGTTCTTGAAGATGGCCTTGTCGCCTTCTATGCGTACAAAGTCTTTCGTAGTGGCCAGTTCACGGTCGAAGTCGGTAGCCGTCACCACGATTTCCTCGTTTTCCGAGAAGCGTCGTGCCGTATCCTTCACGATGGCAAATGCCGTGGGCAGCACGTCGTCCAATGCTTTCTCATAGAGGTCCAGAATTTCCTTTTCCAGTTTGTCGATTTGAGCAAAGAGGGCTTCGCGCTGTTCCAGTTCGGTGTTCTCCACACTGGCCTTCAGTTCGGCCACTTTGGCATGCTGTTCGGCAGCCGAGTTACGGATATAAGCCTTCAGCTCTTCCGTCTTGGCACGCAGGCCGTCGTTGTCCAGTTTGGCTACTTCGGGGTAGGCAGCTTTCACCTTTTCTACCCAGGGCTTGATTTCCTTCATGTCGCGGGATGCTTTGTTGCCGAAAATCGAGCTTAAAAATTCATTAAATCCCATTATTATATTGTTTTTTATTTATTATTCTATTGGTTAAGATACCTGTTCATTTTTTTTCTTTAGCTTTCATTGCTCCTTGCTGTGCAGAAAGAACAGAATACTGCGGGTACAGAAGGCATCAACTCTTCTTTTCATCGGGTTTCTCTTGCGAGGCAAAGATAAGGTTTTTCTGCTTCATTTACAAACACCTGAGGCAGTATCAGTAGCAAATCATCCTACTGAAACACCGGAATATCCCTCTGAAAAAGTGGCAGTTTTAAAATGCACTCCGGATAAAAATCCCTCCGCTTCTTCGAAAAGTTTCTTAGAAGAGTGGGGAAGCCTGGCAGGCATTGGGAGCGCGGATGTGCAGCATCCCCGACAGGGTAGGGGCCAGCCGCTCTACGCTGACCGGTGCCGAAAGCGTTTCAGCCTGAATGCCGGCACCCAGCAGAATGAGCGGTGCAGGAATGTTGGCCAGGCGTACCACCCGGCTATAGGAACTGTTTTCTTGTACCACCGTCCATCCGGGCAGCACCTTAATCAGCAGGTCGCCCGAGTTCTTGCGGTGGAAGCCGTTGCGGATGCGGTCTTTCTGCGGCGACCACGAGCCCAGCAGCAGGCGGTCGGCCGAGTACACCTCGTTCACCCCGCTGAACTGCACCAGGAATTGGGCCGCTTTCTCTTGCACGTCGGCCAGAATCAGCCCTTTGTTTTCTATGAGTTTATGATTCAGGTAGATGTGCAGCTGATGATACCCATCCACATATTGCCCTTCGCCATACGTAGCCATGAGGTACATGTTGAGCAGCGTGGCGCATCGGTTCAGGTGGAATTCTCCGCCCGGTACCCGGTAGAGTCCCAGGTCGGCAGCTTCCGGGTCGGCATAGCCCGTAGAGGCGATGCACAACACAATGTGCTGCAGTCCTACCTGCTTCTCCAGCATATCCAGCAGATGCTCGATGCTCTTGTCCAGCCTCACGTAGGTATCCTGCATCTCCATGGCACATTCCAGGATGCTGCGGTGGTTATAGTTTCCTGCATAGTACGACAGTGCCAGCAGGTCGGGCACTTCATCCTTGCCCAGCAGGCTCTTGTTCAGCACCTCTTCCGTCAGCCGGTTCACCTCATCGTTCACCAGCGGACTGGCTATCAGCCGGCGGAACCGGTTGGTGCGGTCGTTGTCCATGCGATATTTAAAGGCATCGGTCCGCCATTCCGGCAGAAACCGGTAGCTCTCAGCCGGATGCACGGGTGTCCATTCCATGTCGCGGATGCGGTAGTCGGGCGATTGTTGTCCGTTGTATTCATTCATCCACCAGGGGAATTCCGGATAATACGTAGAGCTGCACCATTTCCCGCTGGTATCGTTCAGCCAGAAGGCAGCGTTTCCGGCATGTCCGGCAGCCAGGATGGCCGCGTCGCGCACCGGAGCTATAGAGTACACCAGTGCCCGGTTGCCGGTGGCAATCTTCAGCTCATCGGCCACAGTCGACGTGAGCAGTTGCGTGGGGGCACTGTTGTCGTTGGTATAGTTTCCCATGAAGGCCGGGTCGTCCACACAGCTTTTGGGTCGCAGGGTCGATGTATCCAGCCACGTATTGGCTATGATTCCGTGTAGCGAAGGCGTGCTTCCGGTGTAGAGCGTAGCCACAGCCGAGGCCCTGTCCACCTGTTCAAAGGGAAATTCAGCCTGCCTGTACACCCTTCCTTCCCGCATCAGCCGTTTGAATCCCCTCTCACCGTAGAGCGACGAGAAAGCCTCCAGGTAATCCGTGCGCAGCTGGTCGATGGTGAGTGTCACCACCAGCTTGGGGCTGTGTGTCGGTGTCTGTGCCGACAGTCCGCTGAAGGTCAAAGCCAATAGGGAAGTAATCAATCCTTTTTTCATGCCATTTTATTCTTGTTTTACAGGTTGGTTTGCCACCGTTTTGCGGGCCAGCATCCAGTTGCTTGCACACCGCACCAGCAAACACAGCGTCAAAGGTAATACAGCGGGCGGAATAAATTGAGGAATCGGCGCCAAAAGCACGATAAAAAGTGTTAAAACCACGCCGTTGGCGGCCATATAGCGGCTCAGCCTTTTCTTTTTCACCCTTATCAGCACACAGGGCAGGCAGAAAAGGTGCAGCGGATGCAGTATCAGGAGCAGCCAGTTGGGGCTCACTGCCGGATGCTGCGAGCAGGCAGCCAGAAAGGCCAGGATACATCCCGCCACGCCTGCCGTGCCAAAGAGCAGCCCGTCCAGTGCCCACAGTGATTTTCTTCTGCGCACCCCGTAGATGCTGAGTACCGTTACCCCTGCCCAGAGCAGCAGTGCCGCCTGCATGGGCGATGGCAGCAGGCTTTCTTCCTGCGCCGTATGGGCGGCATCCACCACTTTCACTTCTTCGCTCACCAGCGGTCGCCGGTCGCCCTGTTCCGTTACGATGCAGGCCCCTCTGAGGTATTGTTGCAGATAGAAAGGCACAAACATTTGTTCACGATAACTGGCCGGCTTATCCGCCCGGCTGCCGATGCACAGATCGATGCCGAACCGGGCCCACGGATGCCCCTCGGTATACCGGTGCAGCAGGTCGCGCCAGGTGCATACCGTGGCCGTTGTGTCCTGTGCGGCGGCATACTCCACCCGTCCGTCCACGCAGGCCTCTATGCGGTCGCGGGGTCGGGTAGCACAGTTGTCGTAAAAGAAATTATAGCGATACGTGCGGTTCTCCGGCCGGTAATTCTCGGTCAGTGCCTCCCACAGCCGTTGTTTCTCCCGGCTCGTCAGGTTCAGTGTCTGTTGCCACACGTCGCGTTCGTCCCACTGGTATTCAGCGGCAAACCGTGAGAATTCCGTCACCCCCAGCTGATAGTCCGTTTCGCCCAAGGCAAAACGCAGGGCAAAGTGAGGCACCCGGAAGCTGAACATGCCGTAGTTGAACACCACGTCGATGCCCCGGGCAGGGTCTTCGTAGCGCAGGGCTGTATGCCCAAACAGCGAATAGATTTCCTCGCCGGCGCTGCACGTCAGCAGGCTGCATTTCGCCGAATCTTGTGCCCGGGCCGTAATGCCCAGCCAGGCCAGCAGCATCCACAGAAATAATGTTGATTTTTTCATTGGGCGCAAAAGTAGTTAAAAACTACGAGATGAAGGCAAAACCGAGAGGCATTATTTTGTGTAAAAAATACTTTGTGAAGATTCTCAGAAACTGCTTGGATATTTCTCGGACAAATCTTATGGAGAAGGTAGTGATCTTGCGCTGCACACCGGTCGTTTTACGGAGCGTGCGAAAGGATATGACCGGAATGGCAATATGCTGGGATTGCATCGTTTCGGCAGATTGTCTTCGGGTGAGTATGGGATGATGGATGCTTTGGATTATACGTATGAAGGGAACCGCTTGATGTGTGTAGACGATGGAGTGTCTGTTACCGCTTATGCCGGCGTTTCTGATTTTCAAGATGGTGCCAATCAGGCGGATGAATATGCTTATGATGCGAACGGCAATCTTACGAAAGATTTAAATAGGAATATTTGTGAAATCCAGTATAATATCTTAAATTTACTCCGCAAGGTAGTCTTTGCTGGTGGTGACTCCATCAGTTATGTGTATGCAGCCGACGGAACGAAACTTCGTTCAACGGCAACGATTGGGGGAGTGACCACTAAGACCGACTACTGCGGTAATGTGATCTATGAGAACGGTTTTCGTAAGTATTTGCTGGTGGATGGCGGTTACGTTACGCTGAGTGACGGCAAGTACCATTACTATCTGCGCGACCATCAGGGGAACAACCGCGTGGTGGCGGGTGCAGATGGTACGGTGGAGGAGGTGAACCATTACTATCCTTTCGGTGGTGTCTTCGCTTCATCGGGCAATGCCCAGCCGTATAAGTACAACGGCAAGGAGCTGGAGAAGTCTTTACCTTGGTATGATTACGGGGCACGTCGGTATGATGCGGTGCTGGGGCGGTTCACTACTGTAGACCGTTATGCAGAGAAGTATTATTCATTGTCTCCTTATCAATATGCAGGAAACAATCCGATGAATTTCATTGATGTGAATGGTGATAGTATAGTAGTGGCTCCTAACCCTAATGGGTTAGTAGATCATATTAAGAAGTTTTTTGGTTTTGACACTAAATATCAGCAGATGGTGAAGAATGATTTGACGCAGTTGAAGAAGGATGATAGTTCTGTTAGAGACATGATTGAAAAGCTAGAAAGAAGTTCGAATATTCATGAAATAACTATGCCTAGTGAAAAATCTGAATTTAGAAATGCAACAGAATATGATAAACCGAAAGCTGTCAATAGAATTTCCCAAGGTTCAACAATATATTATGATCCTCAGTGTAGAGTTGTAAATAAAAACAATATTAGAGCACCTAAGATTGGCTTGGTTCATGAACTTCAACATTCGTATGATTTAGACCGTGGTGAATTTGACCCTTTAATAATGAAAAATGGTATTTTATTGATGGATATTCGTGCTGTAAACAGAGAAAATGTAATAAGGAAAATAACAGGAGACTCAAAAAGAACTAAATATGGAAACAAAGAAATACCGATTGAACTTTTGGATTAAGTTTCTGTTTTTAATGATCTTAACAACGACTATGTTTCTTTTAAAGAATGTGTATTTTCATTCTAAAGAGGTTCTTGTAAATGAAAAAAATAAAAATATCATAACAACATCTCCTAGTTACAAGTCCATAAGTGTTTTATATAAAGATTCTGTATATCAGGTTCTTGATGTGGAAAGCTTTTTATATTTTATTTTGATTAGAAATGGATTTAGCTTAGATGATATAATAAGCAATTCATTTTGCGATACAATTTTAATAGATTCTGTTGTATATAATCAAGTAAAACATTCTATAGTTTATCCACAGTCTCAAATAGATTCTGTGTATAAGATAAAGGGAATAGAATATTTGTTGAAAATGTATTTTGAAGACGATAATCCTAGAATACCAAGACAGTTCAAGGAATGTGACAGCTTGTCGCAGAAGTATGAATTGGATTTACGTCATGTGATGAATATTCTGGTTCGTGCGGGTGTTACGATATATCAGGATTGTGAATCTGGATACCCCGTTTTATCCTGTAGAAGGCAATATAATTAATATTAGAATGAATTATTATTAAAAAGTAATCCTTGATTCAGAACATTTTCTGTTTCAAGGATTATTTTTTTATAGTTGTTTGAATGATTTTCTTGTTTTTATTTCTTGCTATATTGGTAGCATCAGCAGCCTAATGCGGCAGGCAGGAAACGAATGTATCTTGCGTGATTATAAGTTTGCGTATGACGGTCTGGGTTGCTTACAGAATAGGTCACTTTCGGTGAAACAGTTGATAACAATACGAAACTTGGTCGCTTTAAGGAAGCGGTGAGCCTGCATGACCTGAACGGCAATATTCTGGGCTTGCAGCGTTACGGACAGCTGTCTTCCGGTGGTTACGGTCTGCTGGATGATTTGAGCTATACGCTGCACGGTAACCAGTTGCGCAGTGTGGATGATGCAGCATCAGCCATTGCTTCTGCTGGAGGTTTTGAGTTCAAGGATGCCGTGCATCAGGCGGATGAATATGCTTATGATGCGAACGGCAATCTTACGAAAGATTTAAA
>Charlie_p2__coassemble_1291_pt1 | contig 26122 bp, 25 predicted proteins | sample Charlie_p2__metabat2_high_PE_024 | metagenome-assembled genome bin Charlie_p2 | reverse complement strand
TGACGGAAGAAGAAAAGATAAACGGCGAAAACAATTACTCAGCCAGTAATATCCAAGTACTAGAAGGCTTGGAGGCTGTACGTAAGCGTCCAGCCATGTATATCGGTGACATCAGCGAAAACGGTTTGCACCACCTGGTATACGAAGTGGTAGACAACTCCATCGATGAGGCCATGGCAGGTTACTGTGACCACATTGAGGTGACCATCAACGAGGACAACTCTATTACCGTACGCGACAATGGCCGTGGTATTCCGGTGGACTTTCATGAAAAAGAACAGAAATCTGCTCTGGAAGTGGTAATGACGGTACTCCATGCCGGCGGTAAGTTCGACAAAGGTTCCTACAAGGTATCGGGCGGTCTGCACGGTGTAGGTGTGTCGTGTGTAAACGCATTATCTACACACATGACTACCCAGGTATTCCGCAACGGAAAAATATATCAGCAGGAATATGCCTGCGGCAAACCGCTGTATCCTGTAAAGGAAGTAGGTACTTGCAATGCCAGCGAAACCGGTACCAAGCAGACATTCTGGCCCGATGGCAGCATCTTTACCGTAACTGAATATAAATACTCTACCCTGCAGAGCCGCCTGCGTGAACTGGCATACCTGAACAAGGGTATCCGTATCACACTGACGGATATGCGCACCAAGGATGAGGAAGGGAACCCGGCCCCCCGAATAGAAGAATTCCATTCGGAAGAGGGTGTGAAAGAATTTGTACGCTACCTGAACAGCAACAATATCCCCCTATTCGACGATGTGATTTACCTGAACACAGAGAAAGCCGGCGTACCCATAGAATGTGCCATTATGTACAATACTGGTTACCGGGAAAATCTGCACTCGTATGTAAATAATATCAATACCAAAGAAGGTGGTACGCACGAAGGTGGTTTCCGCGCTGCCCTGACCCGCGTATTGAAGAAATACGGCGAAGAGACCTGCTCTAAACAGCTGGAAAAGGCGAAAGTGGAAATCTCTGGCGAGGACTTCCGCGAGGGTCTGATTGCAGTAATCTCGGTGAAGGTAGCCGAGCCCCAGTTTGAAGGACAGACCAAAACAAAACTGGGCAACAGTGAAGTGAGCGGTGCCGTAAATCAGGCCGTAGGCGAAGCACTGACTTACTACTTGGAAGAGCACCCGAAAGAAGCCAAGCTGATAGTAGAAAAGGTAATCCTGGCAGCTACAGCCCGTGTAGCCGCACGCAAGGCCCGCGAATCGGTACAACGCAAATCGCCGATGTCGGGCGGCGGTATGCCGGGTAAACTGGCCGACTGCTCTAGCAAAGACCCGGAAGAATGTGAATTATTCCTGGTGGAGGGTGACTCGGCAGGCGGCTCGGCCAAACAAGGAAGAAACCGCCAGTTCCAAGCTATCCTGCCCCTGCGCGGTAAAATTCTGAACGTGGAGAAAGCCATGTGGCACAAAGCATTCGAAAGCGAAGAGGTAAACAACATCATTCAAGCATTGGGTATCCGCTTCGGAGTGAATACCGAAGACAGCAAAGAGGCCAATATCGAGAAGTTGCGCTACAAGAAGGTGATTATCATGACCGATGCCGACGTCGATGGTTCTCACATCGACACACTGATCATGACGCTGTTCTTCCGCTACTTCCCGCAGGTAATTCAGCAGGGATATCTCTACATCGCTACACCGCCGCTGTATCTCTGTACCAAAGGTAAGGTGAAAGAGTATTGCTGGACCGACCAGCAACGCCAGCGCTTCATCGATACGTACGGGGGCGGCTCTGAAAATGCTATCCACACACAACGATACAAAGGTTTGGGTGAAATGAACCCGGAACAGCTGTGGGAGACTACCATGAATCCGGAAAACCGTATGCTGAAACAGGTTCACCTGGAAAGCGCAGCCGAAGCCGACTATATCTTCTCCATGCTGATGGGTGAAGACGTGGGACCGCGCCGTGAATTCATTGAAAAGAATGCAACCTATGCAAACATAGACGCATAGTTTTATTTATTTTTTATTTACCCCTCACATCTTACAACGAGGAAGCCCCGGCGCAACAGGAAAATCCTGTGTGGGCCGGGGCTTTTTTTATGTATGCCTGCATACTATGCCGGCTTATAGATAGTTTTGCTTCTTCAACTCCTCTACGGCGATTTCCAATTCATCGTACCAAGCCTGACCGAACTTGCGGATGAGCGGTTCCTTCAAGAACTTATACACAGGCAGGTTTTCCTTCTGTCCCAACAGCACAGCAGCTTTGCACACATCCCAGCGGTGATAGTTCACAGCCTTGTACGGACCATAATTGCCCACCCGAATGGGGTATAAGTGACAGGATACCGGCTTATAGAAATCTGTTTTTCCGGCACGGTAAGCCTTCTCTATGGCACAATAGCAACTGCCTTTTTCGTCGTAACAAGTAAATACACAGTCTTTTCCATTCACTATAGAAGTAACCAAATCGCCTTCTTCGTCGGTATACACTACCCCCTGACGATTGATTATCTCCTGAGCCTCAGGTGCCAGGTCATCCCAAATCACGGGAAGCACCTCTTCCAGTTTTTCCACTTCTTCCAGTTCCACCGGTGCGCCTGCATCACCTTCTATGCAACATTCGCCTTTGCAGGCACCCAAATCACACAGAAATTTTTCGCGCAACACATCCAATGAAACTACCACGTCGTCTATCTGAATCACTGCTTAAATAATTGAGTTTTGAAAAATCAAAAAAGCAGATGACACAAACGACACAGCCGTGCCATCCGCATCATCTGCGTAAATAATAAAAGTCCAGCTACTTCACTGATTACTTAATCAAATCACGTCCTGTCATTTCTGCAGGTTGGGCCATACCCAGGATATGAAGAATAGAAGGAGCTACATCGGCCAATACACCATTTTCTACCTTTGCATCCTTATTGTCGGTTACATAAACAAACGGAACAGGATTCAAAGAGTGAGCTGTGTTCGGCGTACCATCGGCATTCAGCGCGTGGTCGGCATTACCGTGGTCGGCAATGATGATTACTTCGTAACCATTGGCCTTGGCAGCTTCTACAGTGTCTTTCACACAGTTGTCGATAGCTACAACAGCCTTTTCGATGGCTTCGTAGATACCAGTGTGGCCCACCATGTCGCCGTTGGCATAGTTCACAACAATGAAGTCGAACTTCTGCGTACCAATGGCTTCTACCAATTTATCTTTCACTTCGTAAGCACTCATTTCAGGCTTCAAGTCGTAGGTAGCCACCTTGGGAGAAGGAACCAAGATACGTTCTTCGTTGTCGTACGGAGTTTCACGACCACCGTTGAAGAAGAAGGTTACGTGAGCATACTTTTCTGTCTCAGCGATGTGCAACTGAGTCTTGCCATTGGCTGCCAGATATTCGCCCAAAGTATTCTGTACGTTTTCCTTGTCGAAAAGGATGTGAACGCCCTTGAAAGAAGCATCGTACGGAGTCATACAGTAATACTGCAAGCCCGGAATGGTGTGCATACCCTGTTCCGGCATATCCTGCTGTGTCAATACGATGGTCAACTCCTTGGCACGGTCGTTACGATAGTTGAAGAAGATAACCACGTCGCCTTCTTTAATCGTACCGTCGAAATTACCATTGACAATCGGCTTGATAAATTCATCGGTCACGCCTTCGTCGTAAGATTCCTGCATAGCCTGTACCATGTCGGTAGCCACCTTACCCTGACCATTTACCAGCAAATCATAAGCCTCTTTCACACGTTCCCAGCGCTTATCACGGTCCATAGCATAGAAACGACCTACGATAGATGCAATCTTACCAGCCGACTGAGCGCAGTGAGCCGTAAGCTGTTCAATGAAGCCCTTACCGCTCTTGGGGTCGGTGTCACGGCCATCCATGAAGCAATGAATGAACGTATTGTCAATACCATATTCCTTAGCGATATCGCAAAGCTTGAAAAGGTGGTCGAAAGAACTGTGTACACCACCGTTTGAAGTCAAGCCCATGAAATGGATATTCTTACCATTCTCCTTAGCATAGGAGAAAGCAGAAACGATTTCCTTGTTCTTCAAGATGCTACCATCGGCACAAGCACGGTTAATCTTTACCAAATCCTGATAAACAATACGTCCGGCACCGATATTCAAGTGACCCACTTCAGAGTTACCCATCTGACCATCGGGCAAACCTACATTTTCACCACTGGCCTGCAACTGTGAATGCGGATAATTAGCCAATAGAGAATCCCAATAAGGAGTAGGTGTATTGAAAATCACATCATCTTTTGCTTGATCGCCGACACCCCAGCCATCAAGAATCATTAAAAGGGCTTTTTTACTCATAATCTATCAATATTTAGAATTATATATAATCTACTTGTTATACGGTGGCAAAGGTACAAAAAAGCCGTGTATTTTCAGAAAAGATACTCTATCAAGTTGCAGAAGTTTAGCAAACTTAAAGAGACTGAAGAAACCCACGAGGAAGTATTTCAAGCGAAAGGAATCGACAACTGTCCGTCGCCCAAGAGATTGAAACTTTTCCGATGATACGGACTGATACCGTGGGCGGCAATGGCTGCCCGGTGCTTAGAAGTGGGATAGCCTTTATTATGATTCCAGTCGTACACAGGATACTCCTCGTGCAGCCGGTTCATATAGTCGTCACGATAAGTCTTGGCCAGGATGGAAGCTGCGGCAATAGAGAGGTATTTACCATCTCCCTTCACAACGGTGGTATGAGGAATCTCCGGATAAGGCTTAAAACGGTTGCCGTCTATCAGCAGATGCTGCGGACGCAGTGACAACCCATCTACGGCCCGGTGCATAGCCAGAAAAGAAGCATTCAGGATATTAATCTGATCGATCTCTTCGGGCGTTACTATGCCTACCGACCAAGCTAAAGCCTGCTGTTCGATGACTTCGCGCAAGGCATATCGCTGCTTCTCGGTGAGCTGCTTGGAATCATTCAGCAATTCGTTCTTAAAATCTTTCGGCAGAATGACTGCTGCGGCATACACGGCACCTGCCAAACAGCCGCGCCCGGCCTCATCGCACCCGGCTTCCTGTAAATCTTTATGTAAATAGGGTAGTAACATATCTTTTTTAAAAACAAAGGTAACTTTTCTGCCGGAAATAACAGTGGGAGAATACAAATATTGCACACAAAAAAGAAATACTCTATCTTTGTACACATCAATCAATGACATCTCTATGTTTACTGTTATAGGAATCATGCTGACAGGCATGCTAATTGGGTATCTGATACGACATAAAAGACTACCTAGAATATCACAAATCATCACCACCCTTATTTGGGTGCTCTTATTTCTGCTGGGTGTAGAGGTGGGTAGCAACCCTGATATCACCCAAGGGCTGCATACCATTGGAGTAGAAGCCATACTTATTTCATTGGCTGCCATCCTGGGCAGTGTACTGGCTTCTTGGCTATTGTGGTATTTAATCTATTGTAAAAACAAGAAAAAAGAATAATCATGCGAGGAAGCATCATCATTACCCTCTTTTTCATTTTGGGAACTATCTGCGGTTTTCTGCATCTTATCCCTTTTGATTTCAGTGAAAACAATGTAAGTTTCTATGCGCTCTGTGCGCTGATGTTCTGTGTAGGTATCAGTGTAGGAAACGACCCGCAGAATCTGCGCAATTTCCGCTCGCTGAATCCACGCATCCTGCTTTTACCTGTAATGACCATCCTAGGCACATTGGCAGGTTGTTTTGTGGTAGGCCTGTTGCTACCCGAACGCACGCCTGCTGAATGCATGGCTGTAGGCTCCGGACTAGGCTATTATTCTTTATCGAGCATCTTCATTACTGAATACAAAGGAGCCGAACTGGGTGCCATTGCCTTGTTGGCCAATATCGGCCGCGAAATCTTCACCTTACTCTTTGCCCCGCTTCTGGTGCGCTGGTTTGGCAACCTGGCTCCTATCGCAGCGGGTGGGGCAACGACGGAAGATACTACGCTTCCCATCATTACCCGTACCGCCGGCGAAGAGTTTACGCTCATTTCCATTTTCCACGGATTTGTGGTGGACTTTACCGTACCTTTTCTGGTCACCTTGTTCTGCTCCTTGTAATCTTGATGAAACCAGACTAGAACAGGCTCCAAGCCACGGTAAGTCCGGCCATCACGATGGCCACCATGCTCATCAGTTTGATAAGGATATTCAAGCTGGGGCCGGAGGTGTCTTTAAACGGGTCGCCCACGGTATCACCTACTACAGTAGCCTTGTGAACCTCGCTACCCTTACCGCCGAAATTACCTTCTTCCACGTATTTCTTGGCATTATTCCAAGCACCGCCGGCATTGGCCATGAAGATAGCTAGTACAAAACCGCTACTCAAACCTCCAATCAAGAGACCTAACACACCGGATACCCCGAAAACCAGACCCGCTGCGGAAAGCCACCCGCAGTCCGGCATTCAGCGAGGTGCGTGCCGCATTGGCCGTACGCGCCGAAGCATAGGTAGCCGTCTTCATGCCCAAAAAACCGGAAAGACCCGAGAAGAAACCGCCGGTAAGAAAAGCAATGGGTACCCATGGATTTTGCACATCGAATCCATACGCCATGATGGAAAAAATAGGCAAAGCCCTCCACCTATAGAAGCCACCATATAAGCAGTAAAAACAGCAGAAGGAGTACACCGCCCCAAAAAGCGATGTACTCCTTCTTAAGAAGCCAATACGTCCATCTTACTAACGATGAACATATTCTCTAGAAATACTCAAAACATCTTGCTCACCCGCTCGATGCCTGCTACCAGCACATCGATTTCTTCACGGGTGTTATACAGGCCAAACGAAGCACGTACCGTACCTTCTATACCCAACCGTTGCATTAACGGCTGTGCACAATGGTGTCCGGTACGTACAGCAATGCCCAGACGGTCGAGCAAGGTACCCATATCAAAATGATGGATATTGCCCACCAGAAAAGAAATCACACTGCCTTTATCGGCTGCCTCACCGAATATCCGCATGCCCGGAATTTCTTTCAAACGCTGCATGGCATACTGCGTCAGTTGATGCTCATGAGCAGCTATCTGTTCCATACCGATAGCCGATACATAATCCAAGGCCTTAGCCAATCCTGTGGTACCGATATAATCGGGTGTACCTGCTTCGAACTTAAAAGGCAGTTCATTGAATGTGGTACGCTCGAAAGATACGTGCTGAATCATTTCGCCTCCTCCTTGATAAGGCGGAAGTTTATCCAGCCAGTCTTCTTTGCCATAAAGCACCCCTACACCGGTGGGACCATATACCTTATGCCCGGAGAACACATAGAAATCGGCATCCAAGGCCTGTACATCCACAGCCATGTGGGGCACAGACTGCGCACCGTCTACCAAGACAGGCACTCCATGAGCATGTGCCGTGGCTATCATTTCCTTCACCGGATTGACTGTACCCAATACATTACTGACATGGGCCACGCAAACCAATTTGGTACGTTCCGAGAACAAGTGTTCATATTCTTCCTGCAACAGTTCGCCCCGGTCGTTCATAGGAATCACCTTCAGTACAATTCCCTTACGCATAGCTTGCAGTTGCCAGGGCACAATGTTACTGTGATGTTCCATCACCGACACCACTACTTCATCGCCCTCGTTCAGAAAAGCCTCGCTAAAGCTGGAAGCCAACAGGTTGATACTCTCGGTAGTGCCCCGCGTAAAGATAATCTCGTTCGTACTGCGTGCGTTGATGAACCGACGCACCGTTTCGCGACTGGCCTCGTGCAGTTCGGTAGCCTGCTGAGAAAGGAAATGCACACCGCGATGCACATTGGCATTCACGGAATAATACTCGTCGGCAATGGCATCTACTACTGACCGAGGTTTCTGCGTAGTGGCTCCGTTGTCAAAATACACCAACGGCTTGCCATACACTTCTCTGGAAAGAATCGGGAAATCTTCCCGCACCTTCAATACATCATACATAGCCTTTACTTACAAATCTTACAACTCTTACACTTGTTCAACTCCCCTCTGAAGCGCTTTTCCACCAACAAATGCAGACGTTCTTTCAATGCATCCATACGAATTGTATCAATCACTTCGTTTACAAAGGCAAACATCAATAACAAACGCGCTTCACGGGCAGAAATACCGCGCTGCTGCATATAGAATAAAGCAGCCTCATCCAACTGGCCCACCGTGGCACCATGACTGCACTTCACGTCGTCGGCATAGATTTCCAACTGAGGCTGGGTATACATACGGGCCTCACGCGTGGCACACAGATTCCGGTTGGTTTGCTGAGAAACGGTTTGCTGCGCGCCCGGCCTAACCAGTACCAGTCCTGCAAACGCACCTACGGCATGGTCGTCGAGCACATATTTGAAGAGTTCATTACTTACACAGCGCGACACCGCATGGTCTATCTTGGTGTGGTTGTCCACGTGCTGATTCTTATCTTCGATAGCCATTCCACAAAGATTGATTTCCGCCCCTTCACCGGCCAGCGTTACTTCCGTAGTATTGCGAGTAGTACCGTTGTACAGCGTCATGCCATTCAGTAACACATTACTGCCGGCCTCCTGCTTCACATACAGATTACTGATACGCACCGTACTGGTATGCGTTTCTTCCAATTCATATAAATCGAACACCGCATTTTCTCCCACAAACACCTCTATTACCTGCGTAGCCAGAAAATTCACATTATCCATAGCATGGTCGCAAGCCAACAGGCGTGCCTGTGCCCCTTCTTCCAATACCACCAACACGCGACGGTTCACCATGAAGTTGACATCGGCACGCAAGATATTCACCAACTGGATAGGCTTTTCCACCACTACCCGCTTCGGTACGTATAAGAATACACCATCTTGCGCAAAAGCCGTATTGAAAGCCGTGACTCCATCTTTCGAGGTATCGGCCAACTTTCCATAATACTTCTTCACCAGGTCGGGATGCTTTTCAGCCATCTCCTTCAAACTACCAAACAGCACCCCGTCGGGTAAAGTTGCCGGTGGAGCTACCTTGCAAAATGCATCATTCACTACAAAATAAAGCGACGTACTCATGTTGGGCACATCACACTTGAACACTTCATAAGGGTTTACCGGAATCTCCAGCCGGTTCAAATTCAATCCATAATCCGGTTCAAAGAATTTGCTTATATCTGTATATTTATACTTTTCTTGCTTACGCGTAGGAAAGCCGATACGCTCAAAATCGGCAAAAGCCTTCGCCCGGTGTGCGTTCAGCACCTCCGCACTATGCCGGCATAGCATCGCTTCCGTCTGCGCAAACAAGTCAATATATTGTTGTTCAGGTTTCATACTCATTCCATTATTCTGCAATTTCCTTCTTTATCCAATCAAAGCCGCGTGCTTCGATTTCCTGCGCCAATTCAGGGCCTGCTGTCTTCACGATGCGTCCGTTCAGCAACACGTGTACAATATCCGGCTTCAAATAATCCAGCAGACGTTGATAGTGCGTAATCACCATAGCACTGGTCTGCGGCGTGCGCAGTTTGTTGAATCCTTCGGCCACAATGCGCAAAGCATCCACATCCAATCCAGAGTCTGTCTCATCCAGAATGGTAAACGTAGGTTCCAGCATAGCCATCTGGAAAATCTCGTTGCGTTTCTTCTCACCGCCACTGAATCCCTCGTTCACACTACGATTGGCCAACTTGTTGTCCAGCTCTACCACTGCCCGTTTTTCACGCATCAGTTTCAGAAATTCGCTGGCATTCAAGGCCGGCAGATGACGGTACTTACGCTGCTCGTTGACCGCCGTACGCATGAAGTTTACCATCGACACTCCCGGAATCTCTACCGGCGTCTGAAACGACAGGAAGATACCTTCGTGTGCGCGGTCTTCGGGCGACATGGCCAGCAAATCCTTGCCATTGAAAGTTACCGTACCGCTGGTGACCTGATAGGCAGGATGCCCCACCAATACATTACTCAAGGTACTCTTACCGGCACCATTCTGTCCCATCAAGGCATGTACTTCCCCATCACGGATAGTGAGATTGATACCCTTTAATATTTCTTTGCCATTAATGCTGGCATGTAAATCTTTTATTTCTAACATCGTTCTTCTAAATTAATTAACACCCTCTTATCCTACGCTCCCTTCCAATGAAATGGCCAGCAATTTCTGAGCTTCTACTGCAAATTCCATAGGAAGTTTATTGATTACCTCCTTGGCATATCCGTTCACAATCAAGCCTATGGCATCTTCCGTAGATATACCCCGCTGATTACAATAGAACAGTTGGTCTTCGCTGATTTTACTGGTGGTGGCCTCGTGCTCTACCACCGCTGTTTCGTTGTGAATATCCATATAGGGAAACGTATGCGCCCCACATTGGTCGCCCAGCAGTAAAGAATCACACTGACTATAGTTACGGGCGTTATCGGCCTTGGCATTCACACGTACCAATCCCCGATAGGAGTTTTCACTTTTACCGGCCGATATACCCTTACTTACGATGGTACTACGGGTATTCTTACCGATGTGAATCATCTTGGTACCCGTATCGGCCTGCTGATAATTATTGGTCACCGCCACACTGTAGAATTCCGCTACCGAGTTATCGCCAGAGAGGATGCACGAAGGATATTTCCAAGTGATGGCCGAGCCCGTTTCTACCTGGGTCCAGGAAAGTTTGCTGTCCACCCCCTTGCAATGTCCGCGCTTCGTCACGAAGTTATAAACGCCTCCTTTGCCCTCGGCATCGCCGGGATACCAGTTCTGCACGGTGCTGTACTTCACCTCTGCACGGTCGTGAACCATGATTTCCACAATGGCTGCATGCAACTGATTCTCATCGCGCATGGGTGCCGTACATCCTTCCAGATAGGACACATAGGAATCTTCGTCGGCCACAATCAACGTACGCTCAAACTGTCCCGTATTGCTGGCGTTGATGCGGAAATAGGTAGACAATTCCATCGGACAGCGCACCCCTTTCGGAATGTATACAAACGAACCGTCTGAAAAGACAGCCGAGTTCAATGCCGCAAAGAAATTATCACGGTAAGGCACCACCGAGCCCAGGTATTTCTGCACCAGGTCGGGATGTTCGCGCACTGCCTCGCTGAACGAACAAAAGATAATCCCCTTTTCCATCAGCGTTTCCTTAAAAGTAGTCTTCACCGACACTGAATCCATTACCGCATCTACGGCAATGCCGCTCAGAGCCATCTGTTCTTCCAAGGGGATACCCAACTTATTGAACGTTTTAATCAGTTCAGGGTCTACTTCCTCCATGCTTTTCGGCCCGTCTTTCTTCTTCGTAGGGTCGGCATAATACGAAATAGCCTGATAATCTATCTCCGGAATGCGGAGATGTGCCCATGTAGGCATTTCCAGCGTCAGCCAGTATCGGTATGCCTTCAGGCGGAACTCCAGCAGCCAATCGGGTTCTCCCTTCTTTTCGGAGATAAGTCGAATGATGTCTTCATTCAGGCCACGTTCTATGATGTCGGTATGCACATCCGTGGTGAAGCCATACTTATACTTCTCCTGTGTAAGTTCCTTTACATATTTATTCGGTTCTTCTTGTTGCATAACTATCTATATATACTATTTAAAGTTCCTCCCAAGCAGTCTTGGCAACCGGAAAGAACAAATCTGCCAATGATACTATCGGATAATACAATGTTGAATCATCCTTAGATGCTTTATCTATCCAATGATGGTCTGTGTCTACAAATTCTATGACACCCACCACGATGCTGACCAGTAGCAAAGATTTCAGCAATCCCAACAGTGCTCCCAGTAAGCGGTTGATTCCTCCCAAAGCAATGGCCTCCATCAGTTTGGTGAGCAGCGACGCCACTATAGCAAACAACAGAGGTACGGCCAGCCATATCAAAACGAAAGACAAGCCTTGGGCAAAAGTCGGAGAATCGCCCAAAACCGGCGACAGCTTCACAGCCAACGATGCATACAGCGTCTTGGCAGCCAGCAATCCCACGATGAGCCCCAACAAGGAAGCCAGTTGTCTGATGAATCCTTTCATAAATCCCAGCACAGCTCCCAGCCCCAATACGGTCAGCATTACAATATCCAGTGTTACCATCTTCCTAAAAACAAACAATGGATAATCAATAATTGATAATTTCTTCCATCATCAATCATCAATTATCCATTGCTATATGGTTTATGAGCTATTACAACGTCTGCTTTACTTCGATTTCTTCGTAAGATTCAATCACGTCGCCCACTTTAATATCGTTACAGTTGGTCAGGCTGATACCACATTCAAAGTTGGTTCCCACTTCTTTCACATCATCTTTGAAGCGTTTCAAAGCATTGATAGAACCAGTAAAGATTACGATACCGTCGCGGATAAGACGAGCCTTGTCGCTGCGTTTCACCTTTCCGGTCTTCACCATCGCACCGGCTACTATACCCACCTTACTGATATTGAACACTTCACGCACTTCGATAGTAGCTGTAACCTGCTCTTTCAAGGTAGGTGCCAGCATACCTTCCATAGCCGACTTCACCTCTTCGATAGCGTCGTAGATTACGGAATATTTGCGGATATCTACCCCTTCCTGCTCAGCCAACTTGGCTGCAGAGCCCGAAGGACGTACCTGGAAGCCTACGATGATAGCATCGGAAGCAGCAGCCAGCGATACATCGGATTCCGAAATCTGTCCCACGCCCTTGTGGATACAGTTTACTTGAATCTGTTCGGTAGACAGCTTGATAAGAGAGTCGCTCAACGCTTCTACAGAACCGTCCACGTCACCCTTCACGATGATGTTCAGTTCGTGGAAGTCGCCCAATGCCAAACGACGGCCTACTTCATCCAGTGTCAACATCTTCTGTGTACGCAAGCCCTGTTCGCGCTGCAACTGTTCACGCTTGTTGGCTATTTCGCGCGCCTCCTGTTCGGTTTCAATCACATGGAATGTATCACCTGCAGCAGGTGCTCCGTTCAGTCCCAAAATCAAGGCAGGAGTAGACGGACCCGCTTCCTTCATGCGCTGATTACGTTCGTTGAACATGGCTTTCACCTTACCGTAGCTGGTTCCTGCCAATACGATATCTCCCATTTTCAGTGTACCGTTGGACACCAGCACCGTAGCTACATAGCCACGACCCTTATCCAATGAAGACTCGATGATAGAGCCCGTAGCCCGGCGGTCCGGGTTAGCTTTCAAATCCAGCATTTCAGCCTCAAGCAGAACCTTTTCCATCAATTCAGGCACACCGATACCCTTCTTGGCCGAAATATCCTGTGACTGATACTTACCACCCCATTCTTCCACCAGGAAGTTCATGGCAGCCAGCTGCTCTTTAATCTTATCGGGATTAGCAGTCGGTTTATCAATCTTATTGATGGCAAAAACGATAGGTACACCAGCAGCCATGGCATGATTGATAGCCTCCTTGGTTTGCGGCATCACATCATCATCCGCAGCCACAATGATAATAACCACGTCGGTTACCTTGGCACCACGGGCACGCATGGCCGTAAACGCCTCGTGACCCGGAGTATCGAGGAAAGTAATCTTTCTTCCGTCTTCCAGCGTTACGTGATAAGCACCGATGTGCTGCGTAATACCACCCGCCTCGCCGGCAATTACATTGGCCTTACGGATATAGTCCAGCAACGAAGTCTTACCGTGGTCTACGTGACCCATCACGGTTACAATCGGGGCACGCGGTACCAGATCTTCTTCCGCATCCTCTTCTTCTACAATAGCCTGTGCTACTTCTGCACTTACATATTCTGTTTTGAATCCAAATTCCTCGGCCACCAGATTGATGGTTTCGGCATCCAGACGCTGGTTGATAGATACCATGATACCCACGCTCATACAAGTAGCAATGACCTGAGTAACCGATACATCCATCATATTAGCCAATTCATTGGCCGTTACAAATTCCGTCAGCTTCAGCACCTTGCTTTCTGCCATTTCCAAGTTTTCGAGTTCTTGCAAACGGTCGGCTGCCTGCTCACGTTTTTCCTTGCGATATTTTGCTCCCTTGTTCTTACCCTTCGAAGTAAGGCGCGCCAAGGTTTCCTTTACCTGCTTTGCTACATCCTCTTCACTTACTTCCTGCTTCAGCATCGGTTTCTTAAAGCGGTCTTTATTCTTTTTACCGCCCTGCTGTGCAGCTTGTCCTGCAGCTTTGCCACGTTCATTTCCGCCACGTTGGAAGTTAGAAGCATTGTTGATATCTACCTTTTCCTTGTTGATACGTACCCGCTGCTTCTTCTTGCCGTTTCCTTCTCCGTCTTTATCTTTCAGTTTGCTGTCTTCCCGGCGTATTTCCTTGATGATAGCTTCCTTCATCTGCTTGCGCTGATCCAGGCGTTGCTTTTCTTTTTCCTCACGTTCCCGCTTCTTTTCCTCCTTCGATTTCTTCTTAGGACGTGTAGACTGATTCAAAGCGGCCAAATCGATTTGTCCGATTACATTGATTTTCGACACAAATTCCGGTTGACGGATTTTGAAGATTTCATCTTCTTTCTTTTCTGTAGAGTCTTCTACGCTCATTTCTTCTGTTTCTTTCTTTTCCACCTCAATTTCTACCTGCGGCATTTCTTTTTCAGGTTCAGCTACCACCTCTGGTTTTTCCTCCACTTTAGGTTCCGGTTGGGCCACAGGTTCCTTCACAGTCACTTCCTCCTGTACGGGCTGGGCAGCTTCGGCCTTTACCTCTTCCTGAGGCTTCAGTTCCTCTTCCTTCACCGTTTCAGGTTCCTTTTCTGCAACAGGTCTGCGATTCAGTTTATCCAAATCGATTTTACCCACGGGCTTAAATTTGGGGCGCACCTCTTCCGGAACCACGGTTTTGATTTCTTCATTTTTAGCCTTTTCCTGAGTTTCGGTATCGTATCCATCGATAGCCACCGATGCCTTGTTACGGTCCTTGCTCTGGCGTTCCTGGCTGAAGCGCTCCGATTTTATCTTAAGGTCCTTATCTGTACTGAACTCCTTCTTAAGCAGTTCAAACTGCTCATCCGTAATCTTTGTATTAGGATTTGCCTCTACGGTAAACCCCTTCTTCTGCAGGAACTCAACAGCCGTTGTAATTCCCACATTCAAGTCTCTTGTTACTTTATTTAACCTTATCGTCATATTACAAATTTAATAAATTACGGAGAATGCCGCATATTGCGGTTATTGGTTTTCTCCTTCTTCCTCGAACTCCTGTCTCAACACGCGCAGCACCTCGTCTACCGTTTCTTCTTCCAAGTCGGTCTTGGCAATCAACATTTCACGGGGCGCATTCAGCACAGCCTTGGCCGTATCGATACCGATATTCTTGATGGCATCAATCACCCAGCCGTCTATTTCATCACGGAATTCATCGAGGTAGATATCCTCGTCTTCAACCGTCTCGTCCAGTTCGCGGAATACATCAATCGTATATTCTGTCAACATACTGGCCAGCTTGATGTTCAAGCCGCCTTTACCGATAGCCAACGATACTTCTTCCGGTTTCAAGAACACTTCGGCCTTGCGTTCTTCTTCATTCAGGCGAATGGAAGAAATCTTGGCCGGGCTCAAAGCACGTTGGATGAACAATTGAATATTCGACGTATAGTTAATGACGTCGATATTCTCGTTGCGCAATTCGCGCACAATGCCGTGAATACGGCTACCCTTTACACCTACACAAGCGCCTACAGGATCAATACGGTCGTCGTAAGATTCCACCGCAATCTTGGCACGCTCGCCCGGGATACGGGCAATCTTCTTGATGGTAATCAGCCCGTCGTTGATTTCGGGTACTTCCATCTCGAACAGACGTTGCAGGAACACGGGTGACGTACGGCTTAGAATAATCTTCGGATTATTGTTTTTATTGTCTACGCGAGCCACCACCGCACGGGCTGTTTCTCCTTTACGGTAGAAATCGCTCGGTATCTGTTCGGTCTTGGGCAGCAACAGTTCGTTACCCTCGTCATCGAGCAGCAGAATCTCCTTCTTCCAAATCTGATAGACTTCAGCACTGATTACTGTACCTACCTTGTCAATATACTTATTATAAAGACTGTCTTTTTCCAATTCCAAAATCTTGGAAGCCAACGTTTGGCGCAGGTTCAAGATGGCACGGCGTCCGAACTTGGCAAAGTTTACTTCATCCGTCACTTCCTCGCCCACTTCATATGAACCATCGATTTTCTGTGCCTCGCTCAGCGAAATCTGCAGGTTCGGGTTTTCCAAATCTTCATCGGCCACCACCTCACGGTTCCGCCAGATTTCAAAGTCACCCTTGTCGGGATTGACAATTACGTCGTAATTCTCGTCTGTGCCAAACATTTTGGCAATCACACTGCGGAACGACTCTTCCAGTACGCTCACCATGGTGGTTCTATCGATATTTTTCAGTTCCTTGAATTCTGAAAATGTATCTATCAAGCTAACAGTCTCTTCTTTCTTAGCCATAACTCTTATTTGAAGCTGATTAAGTATTTTGTATATTTTATATCTTCATAACCAAAGGATAAATCCTCGTCTACCATTTTAGGACGCTTGGCTCCCTCTTCCTTGACTTTCTTCTGCACTGTGAGTACAAAGTGCTGTTCGTCGGCTTCCTTCAGCACTCCCTGCAGCTTGCGTCCGTCCTTGGTAAGCACTTCCACTTCGCTACCCACATAATTGAGGTATTGCTGAAGCACTTTAAAGGGCTGTCCGATACCTGCCGAGCCTACTTCCAACTCATAATCTTCTTCTTCGCGATTCAGCTTCGACTCAATGTACCGACTCAGATCTACGCAATCTTCTATCCACACCCCTTCCTTGTGGTCAATTTCCACTACGATTTTATCATCCGGGCTGATGGTCACTTCCACCAGGAAGTAATCCTTGTCTTGCAGCCACTCGTCAACAATCTGACAAACTGTTTTCTTTTCTATCATAAAACTGATTAAAGCAATAAGAACAAAAAAGAGGAGCCTTACTGCCCCTCCACCTATTCATCCGTTTCCGATTGCAAAGATATAAATAATCTGTTCAAGTACAAAATATTAGTAAGAAAAACCCTCACACAGAATTATTTTTCAGCGATTCACCCTGTTCGGTGAACAAGCAAGCCCCAGCGGACGCATCTTTTGAACAAATGCATGCTCTTTCTTCGAAATAATATCTATCTTTGCAGACATACAACTCTAAAAACATTAAGAAAACTGCAACTATATGAAAAGCGATCCTAAAGAATGTCTTTATTGTCAGAACAATGAGACACTGCACAATCTGATGATTGAAATAACCCACCTCAGTGTATCACGCGTATTCCTCTTCAAGGAACAAACCTACCGCGGCCGTTGCCTAGTGGCCTACAACGAACATGTGAACGACCTCAACGAACTGAGCGACGAACAGCGCAATGCTTTCATGGCCGACGTAGCCCGGGTGACACGTGCCATGCAGAAAGCCTTTAATCCGGAAAAAATCAACTACGGTGCTTATTCCGACAAGCTCTCTCACCTGCACTTTCATCTGGCTCCCAAATATGTAGACGGACCCGACTACGGAGGTACCTTCCAAATGAATCCCGGAAAAGTTTATCTGACTGAAGAGGAGTATCAGGAATTGATTGACGCCATTAAGAAGTGGCTGTAAACCTAGCACATTATTTACTACCCTCACCGTAGCCGAACCGCTTCTGAGGCACATCACCTCCGTAGCTTCTCCGTGCAGAGGTACTTCTACACGGAGAAACTACGGAGATGCTACGGAGCAAATAAGGCTCGGTTGCAGAAAGGACACCCCACATACAGGGAAAACTTCAAGTCCATAGGCGCTCTGCCCACCGGGCAGTTGCACGCTTCCATCCGGCGGCAGCATGTTTCTCCCGGAAAAGTTCCTCCCGAAACTCACGCAGAATCAACCAATCCGCCTGACGCACCCAATGCCGAAATTCAGCATGTTCTACAGGCTTTTCTGCAATGGAAAGCAGCTTGTCCAGATTAAAATTTTCAGAGATTATACCGGCTCCCGAAAGAGAAGCATCGTATGCATTGCACCGCTGCTCTATGTGCGTGGGAACCATCAGCACGGGTTTATCCAGAAACATGGCTTCGCACACCGACTCGAATCCTGCCGTAGTGGCATAAGCCTTTGCCCCAGCCATATACTGCACAAAAAGCTGGTCGTCTAACGCATGAAAAGAGAGGGTGTCGTCTACGCGCTCCTCTGCATTCGCCCCCCGCTTGTCCCAAAAGAAGTGTAACCCCACCTCGGGATGCTTGGCATGCCAATGCTGCACCTCCTCTGAGAAACCACTGTTGAGCAGATATCCATGCAAGTAGTTGCCACGCAGCGGACGCTGATTCAGCACCTCCTGACGAAGCAACGGGGGAACAACCACCAATCCTTTACCGGTTACTTCCGGCATCTTACGAAATGACAAAGCCAATTTCCGGGTCGCTCCAACCGCAGTAAGGCGGGTAAAGAAACGTAGAGAAGCTAAAGGCAAAGCGCAACCCGTAGGAAAACGGAAATCCGGATGCAGGAACAGATATTGATGTGCCACACAAACCATCGCGGCCTTAGGACGGAATAACGCATACGTAAGCCCCGTGAGCAGTTCATAGAAATTCACTACCACATCAGCCTGGGTATCCCGAATCATCCGAGCTATAAAATGCATGCTGCGCATGTATTTAGGCAGACGAAGCAAGTTATAGGCAACGCTGCGGGTTAAATGCACCTGCTTGTTTTGAGCCGTTGGCAGAAAGTTGGGACTTTCGAACGTATGGATGGGCACCCCTATCTTACGTAAAAAGAAATAAGGCAGACATCGGGCCGGGCTCTTACCTACCAATGCCGCTACCACTTCATGTCCTTCGGCCCCCAACTTCTGCCGCAACGAGAGCGCTTGCGTTAAGTGCCCTCTTCCTTCTCCTTGAATAACAAACAAAATCCTCATACCGCTTCTGCATAAACCGTCATGGCATCGTAGGAAAGAATTTCCCAATCGCCTTCTTCATTTTCCACCAAAGCCGTGAGACTCTCTACCCAATCACCGGAATTCAAATAATGCACAGACCCATACCAAGTATTCGCAGCCTGATGAATATGCCCGCAGATAACTCCATCTAAATGCTTCACCTCGGCCAACCTCACCAGTTCGCATTCGAACTGAGAAATATAAGATACCGCACGCTTTACCCGATGCTTCACCTGCTGCGAAAGCGAATAATAGGATTTACCCTGCTGCTCGCGCCGGCGGTTATACCATTTGTTCAGCCAAAGCAGGAAGGTATAACCCGCATCGCCCAAATGTGCCAGCCAGCGCATATGAGTGGTAATGCTGTCGAATATATCGCCATGAGTCACAAAATATCGCCGTCCGCTACGCGAGGTCAACAAGTATTCTTTAACCAACTTGATATTTGAAAACTGAAAAGGAGCCAAACTGTCTAAGAAATCATCGTGATTACCCACTACATAAATTATCTCAGTACCCTGCTTCTCCATCATCTTCATAAGTACCTTAAAAAAATCGGTGTGCTTCTGCTTCCAGCGCTTGCCGGATTTTCGCAATTGCCAACCATCAATAATATCGCCGTTCAAAATTAGGCGATCGCAGTCTACGTGCTGCAGAAAACGCGTCACTTCTTCTGTACGAGAATGCTCTGAACCCAAATGAATATCCGAAAGGACAATGGTAGGATAGTATTTTCTATAAGTCATCATGCTTCGTTTAAAATACATCACAAAAGAACACGTTCTATATGACAAACAAACGACAACCGCATGAAAGCAGTGTGACAACCTTCATAAGGGAAGCTATACCTTATCTGTATCCATACCCCGAATGCAAATAATGACTTACCGCTATATTTTTTTTGCACCAACTAAACTTGGGCTTATGACTTCAACCTGTTATTTTCTCTATCAACCAAAATTGCATTCATGTAAAAAAGAGAAATCAGGATTTTACCCAATATCCGTTGCCATACTTGGCATGCACACGTTTCCCTATCTGTGCCAGCAGCTTGCTGAAGGCCAACGGGGTGCAATCCTGCAAAGCTGCCGGATGCTTGCTCTTCAGGCTCGTATAGATTTGAGCGGCCGACAACAGGTGGGCACCTTCTTCACCAGGTTCAGCGAATTGAAACGTTCCCTCCAATAGTTCTTCGGCAGGAGTGGTGCGGTAGAAGGCGGCATTGGCCTATTGGATTTCAGCTTCTTCCTGCTTGCTGAACCAGCTGCGTGTTCACTGTTCCAGCTCGTGTTTCAGCTGCGCATAGAGCTGGGCGTATTCAATAGGTGTGGTGCAGTCGATGGGGTGTTCCACTTCTACGCAGATGAAGCGGCGGCTGCCGCTGCAGTCGGTCAATAGGTCACGACGGTTGCTGGTGCCGATGAAGCTGGCTATGCGGGGCAAGGGTTCGCCGCTGTGCTTGTAGGCGCGGCGGATGTTCAGACGCTCCATCTGCATCAAGTTCTTGAGCTGCGGCATACAGGTGTGGCATCGGCTTTTTCAGCGGGTTTGACAGCAGCCGATTGGGGCTATCCGACGTGCCAAAGGCGTCGGAAACAATTGATTATTACCATTGGTTTTAGCATTTGGATTACCCTGCTATGATACGATTTTCAAAGGCAAAAGTCAAGTGTTTCGCCGGTTATTTTGTCAAGTTTTTCAAGGATTTTTTCGCGTTTTTTTCGCCAAAAATAACTCCATGGATTTCCGAAATTCTGTCCATGGATTCAGGATAAAAACTCCATGGAAATAGAATCGTAAATCCATGGATTTACGGAGGCCTACAGCTTGGCAAAATTCTAGCTGTAGGTAAAATTTCAAAAACCTACAGCTAGATTTTCAGAAACCGCCGTCCAATCACCTTTCACCGGTGTACTAGTTGCCGGCACCACCTTTCACCCTTCACCTTTCACCCCCTGATTATCAGGATGAAAGGGGTGAACCCTTCAGCAGTGATGAGTTTACTATGCAAAATATTCTTTATTGGATGCGATTTATTTATAGATGCAGAACATATAAGCTGGCATCATAAAAGACCTATCTTTATGACTATGAACTTTGAAGCATTAGTAAAACATATCAGTACGACGGCTGTACCTTGTTTATCCACAACGGAAAGAACAAGTATTACACTATATTATATCGGGAAATGAAATTCGGCACACGCTGTCCGCCGAATTCACCAAACCAATTCGGCACTCGGCAAGTGCCGAATCTGAAGTTACTTTAGAGTTCTTAGGATTGAATGAACGTGCCTTAATAACAGAAAACGACTTAGAGCCATCCATTCTTGACAACCTGCAACACTTCCTACTGGAAATGAGACATGAATTCTTTTTTGCACAGAAAAGGAAGATACATTGGTTAAGTATGCCACTGCCGGATTAGTTCCGAATATCTTCGTACAAAAGTACATGATAGAACTTCCAAGTGAGGAAGAAATAAAGGAGTTCATTGCTTCCTCAAATTACTAACCTATCATCAAAAGCAATACTGGCGAAAAGAAGAATTCTGTTTTTCTTTCCGCCAGCACACATATAATTTGCTGGCAACAGGCATAAGTTTAGTCCGTTTGGGATATATTCCACACTTTTCCGACTGTTTTTAGAAACAAAGAGGAAGTAAAAGATTTAATTATGAAAGTATTAGAAAAGAATCCCTAACTTCACTTATTCTCAACCTTCTGGCTTTCTATATAAATGAAAGCCAGAAAAGCCGTATGTAAGGAGAATATCTATTTCATTTATAAATACTCTTGGAGCATCCCAAAATAGTCTGTAGGCTATTACATAACGAAACGACAAACTTGACTGAACGGTAAAGAATTATTCTTCCCTATCCTCTTTGAATATCTTGGTGGGGGAAAGAATAGCAAAATGTATTTAATCCATAAGCAACGGAGCTGTTCTGCCGTTGCCATAAGTGCATAAAAAAAATAACAACCCTGAAGTTTGCTTGTTCAGCAGGGACAACAGGGTCTTACGCTTGCAAATATAGGCATTAATCACTTTATTTGTAAGAGAAGTCTTGTTTTTAAACTTATATCTAATGTAATATGAGCAAAAGACTTATCTTTGTAACTAGGGACTTTGAAGCATTAGTAAAACATATCAATACGATACAGAACACGTTGCAGGCACAAGCCGCACACGCTATAAACCTCGCCCTTACTTCCCGTAACTGGCTTATGGGTTGCTATATCGTGGAATTTGAGCAGAGAACCAATTCGGCGGTTGGCGACCGCTGAATCTGAAAATGGCGTTTGGAAACTATCAGCAGAACATCCACAAGCCGAAACATGGATGGATTACGTCTGATAGATTATTCAACAGATTATCTTCCACCCATTTAAACCTCAAATCCTCAGTTAAATTTTCAACAACTCTCAAATAATTTTTTATCGTGCATGCGAGTGCTGTGCTTGTCATTCGTCCTGCTATAACAAAGCAGAATGTTATTCCAGCGCATAAAATCCCCCACCCAAGTTAATGAGGTCTCGAAAAAATGCAACAAAGAATGTCTGATTAAGTCAATTCGTTGAATTTAGCATACCATGTCCGATTGGTATATAGGTTGAGTGCCCATGTTCGAGCTGTCTTTATCCACTTGGCAGGTACGACTATAAAAGTGAAGATTAGTCTCTTAACCCTTGATGTCGGCTTTAAATCTTGCACACCTAAATCAGCTAACACCATCTGAGTTTTGAGCCTTATTTTACGGCTTATTGAGGTATGGGGACGGTGGAATCAGAAAAGTTTTGTACGGAAAAAATGTTGGGACTACACACAGTCATCGTTATTTTTTTCGGTTCAAAGGCTGCAAGCCGGAACTTTTTCATTTCCACCAATGCCCATATACCTTTGCCGTATAAAAGAAAGGCTCTCAGATGGGGATTTGCATACAGTCAATGAGGAAGCGGACAGATGAAAAGACCGAGCTGGGACAACCGGTAAAAGGAGATAATACCGACTGGTATGTCATGGAAAAAAAGAAAATCCATAAATACTGTATCAATAGTTTGGGTGTGTAAGAAAGACTATATACATTTGCACTTGTAAACGGTTGATTTATAATATATTAATATAATGATTTAAATAAAAGATTTATGGAATTAAAAACTGCAATAGAAATATTCTATAATAAAAGAAATGACATTAAGAACAGAATTAGTGACGAAGGACTGTCTGAAGCTTTCAGACCAATAGCAGAGAAAATACTATCCGGTTATTTTAAAGTCACAAATAACAGAAGCGGTTCTTTTGTGACTGTACACCCGACATGTGTAGAGATATATTACCATGAAGAAGGTTTGGGAAACGATAAAGTAAAAGACTATATAGTATATCATAGAGACAGCAATGACGGAACGAGGAAAGCATCAGTTTTTCCTTTGGGCGTGTTACATAACCATGTTTCCGGTATTGATATGACTTTTGAAAAATTGGTAGACGGTTATCCTATAAGGTTTTCCGCTTTGATAAGAGAGTTCTGGATAGATAAAAGGAATAAGATGGAAGGGGAAAATGTAGATTATGGAGAGGAAAACATAAAAGTATGTACAGAAACAGAGCCAGAAAAAAGATCCACTTATCTGTATGAGGCATTATATTCCCAATATTCGATATTCGACGGCTTCAGTGTTCAGTGGGTTAACGGTAGTGAAGACAACATGAAAGAGATACTCAATGTAAAAACAAGATTGAATGTTGCGGAGTATCATGTAAACGACAAAAACAGATTGGAGAAAATACCTGCATCAAAGACAAAAGGAATTCTTACCAGAAACAAAAAGCACAAGCAGTGCCTTAGAATGTGGAGTTATTCAATAAACGAAGATTAAACAAGTTGGAAACCTATGATACCGGATTATAAATGTAATGCAGTCTATTTTTCGGAATGGTTGAAAAGTGATTATCCTGAAATATATAAAGGACTGACAGAAATATTTAACAGGCATAATATAGCATATGACATTATTCCAGGTACTAAGGACGTCTGGTGCAGGGATTATATGCCGCTGCAGCTTGATAAAGAGAGATTCCTATGCTATAAGTACAGGCCGGATTATTTGTTGAAGAAGGCCGGTGACCGGAAATATATTACGGATTCATTGAATGTGAGCCTGAATATGAGAATAGGAATAAAGGATTCCTCTCTTGTTATAGACGGCGGTAATGTCGTAAAGGTTGGTAACACTGCTATAATGACAGAAAAGGTGTTTGCGGAGAATCCGGCAATTGGAAAAGAAGCATTGATAAAACAACTGGAGGAGCAGATGGAGTGTGACGTTGTCTTCATACCATGGGATAGACATGAAAAGTACGGCCACTCCGATGGAATAGTAAAACCGGTTTCAGACAATACCATACTTTTGACCAACTATCACGATTTCGACAAGGAATATAGTAATGAGATTATAAAAAGACTTTCCTTAAAATTTGAAGTAAAGGTACTGTCTTACAATGTCATGAATGTAGCACCCGAAAGTTGGGCTTACATTAACTTCCTGACTGTCGGAAATCTTATTGTATTGCCAGTTTTGGAGAATGATGAGGACAGCCAGGCACTGGAACAGATTAAAGGAATCTATCCCGATTACCAAATAGAACAACTCAATATATCAGGACTTGTAAAAGATGGTGGAGGACTCAATTGTATAAGCTGGTGCAGACAGGTATCTGAAGAAGAAAGAAGATTTATTATGCTGTATAATCGACTTGACAGTGAGAAGGATTTAACAAGTGAGAATATGTTTACGGATGATGAAATAATTTTCATGTGCAAGCACAGTATCTTAAGGTTTGCAAACAAATTCCCAGGTATAGCGGAATATTATATGAAGTGCCTTGATGACTAAAGCCTTAGAAGGAGATGCCATTTTCTATTAAAAATGACACCTCCTTCGATTAGAAAAGTATTAAAGTGACAAGTAAGTTTCCAAATTTATAATGTTGTGATTTCCTATAATCCGTTTAATGACAGGTCTTGTTTCAAAAGATTAAAAAAGTGGGACTTCAAATGATTCCTAACTTAATGCTTCCACACCCATTCTCCATTACACTTTATCCCTCTGCAAACCTTAGTTCCCCAAAGACCATTCCGTATATCTACCACACAAGTATCTCCTTCTTTTATCACATCTTTGTTCACCCCATACGACAACACAAATGTTTCATTGTTTTCAAAACGCAATAAGGCATGAGTACGTAAATGCCCTTTACGGCCTGAGGTTTGATAAACCTCTTGGATTACCGCCTTCTTTTCTTCTTTCGAAGAGGAAAAATAATAATTGGGTACATAATAAAGCACATAGACACCAACAATAACGCTGAAAAGAACCTGCACATACTTTTTAGATTTCTTACCGAATAGAAGATATATCACGAAGACGGCAAACCATATTTCGGTAATTCTTGAAACAAAAGAAGAAGAATCTGTGCGCAAACTGAGAGACAATGCAAATCCTACTAACAAAAGCCACACGAGTACAGATAAACAGCCTTCCCAAAGCAATTCAATCCATTCTGTAATTTTACTCAATTTACAAAGAGTTTGCTGTAACAGACTACTTTTTTGCTCTGTAACGAAAAAATTAGCTATCCTACTGTATTTTGGAAACCTACTGTATTCAAAAGGAATGTAAGCCATAGTCTCTTCTTTGGGCTTAAACCAATAAGGATCCCTTTCTGCATCTTCTTCATACAGTTTTCCTTTAGAATCAACAGCCATTAAGTTGGATTTTTCATCAACGAACAACACACTGGAACCGGGTAAACCTCCATTCATTCCCTTTTTATAATATGCCCGCACTTCTTGAAAGTCGTTTGGCTTTGCCCCCAATTTATAGACTAAATCACAAAACAAAACCTGGGGAGGGAGTTGAGGAAAATTCAGTGCATAAACTCCCCTTTCTATCCGATGCAGATTAATAGAAAGCATAACATCCTTGCCGCTTTCTTTCTGACAGAATTGTCTGACAATATATTTTAATCTCCATTCTTTTCTGCTTTTTATGATTATAACAGCCTCTTGATTCATTACATTGCCTCTCATACATTGTTCCGTAAATAATACAAGAAAGTCAGAACATAAAACTGAAGCCTTTCTTCTGCGAAGCTTTAAACCTTTCAATCTCCAAAGAAAGTGATTTCTTCAACTGCCTTGCCATAAAGTCTAAAAACGGCTGATTAGTTTCTTCATCCTGACACTGACGCAGGGA
>Charlie_p2__coassemble_1142_pt1 | contig 33884 bp, 24 predicted proteins | sample Charlie_p2__metabat2_high_PE_024 | metagenome-assembled genome bin Charlie_p2 | reverse complement strand
CACTTAGTTCTTCTTTTTTCATTTCATATACGGCTTTGCGTATGTTTTCAAATTCAGCCGCAGAAGACGCTTTTGCTTTGTTAAGCGATGATGAAAGCGAGTTCTTCTTTATCCATTGTCCCCCTTGGGGTGAAACAAGGAAATGCCCCTTGTCTAATACATTCTGCCAGTTCCGGCTTATCATATTACAATCGAGAAGAGCATCAAATAAGACTACCGCTCTCCGTACATGATATACTTGTAGCCGGAATCCTATCTGGCAACTAAACAAAGAGCGAAGTGCATCTCGGATGTCACCACCCTCCATCGTATTGAAGATTTGGTAGGTTTCACTTATGCAGGCAAGTTGCTCAATCTGTCTGTCAGAAAAGCTACAGCCCAGTGAATAACTTGCCTTCATTGGGGAAAAGACCGCTGATGTCAGATGTTTGCAGACCAATGCGTTCAATTCCACTTGAGAAACAGAGGATTTAACAAGCAGTGGTTCGACAAGATAAAAACTGTCGGTGAACAGCTGGCGGATGAGCGTCAGATTCCTTCGATGGACATTCCTGCATTTAGCGTGTTCGCAATCAATATAGTAATGACTGCTCAGGAAGAGGTCGATGAAATAATCCAACCTGACCAGCTTCCTTACGACTTCGCTCAAATAGCTATCCCTTGCTTCAAGAAACAGCTCGTAAAGCTCGTTCTCCACATCTTCATTACTTTCCACGTGGTTGTGGACTCCTTTCATCTGCTCAAAAAGAGAGATGACCTTTTGGGCCTTTTCGTTTCATTGTATATAAATTTACTATGTTTTATCGATGCTTTCCGGATTCGTTCAAGTCCTCCGTTTAGATTGTACGTATCGGAGAGCATCAGTTTCTAATTCTTTCGGTGATTTGATTTTACTCTCGTGAAGCCAAGTGTCAATCTCAGACTTCAAAAACATGATGCGTTTGCCTTTCTTGTGAAAAGGTATCTGATGGCAGCTGGTCCATCCATACACGGTCTGTTCTGCCGGATGGCTGGGCAGGTAGTCACATAGCTCTTTCAGATTGAGCCACTGCACTTCCGGTTCCTCTTTGGACTGGGATGTTATACCGTCTAGTTTCAAATCAAGCTCTTTCAGCTTGTTCATCATCCACGAAATAGCTTTGGGCAAATCGTCAAATTTGAGGTTCATTTCAGTCATATTGTTTGTATTATCAGTTAATAATTACAAGGGCAAAGGAACATGTTTTTTTATTACTGATTTACTGCTGAGAAGTATCACATAAACAATCATAGGACAAGCAGCAATTTCATCTTTCTATCCTTCTGACTGTCTGCTGTACTGATGGAGAATTTCATTACGTTTTCTATATCTTATGCGCTCTGTCATAAGGGTTTCATAAGGTTTTCATAAGCTAATCCCTCACAAACAAGCATAAAAAACCACCCACACCGTTCGTGCAGATGGTTTCAATTCAATCTCTATTTTATGGTTACTCTATAATGGGCAAATCCAGTGTAAATGCCTCTGTGGCTTTCTCCTTCTTTTCGTCCACCACCTTTGCATAGACCTGGGTGGTTTTGACGTTGGTATGACCAAGCAGTTTGCTGACGGTATAGATGTCGGTGCCGCTTGCCAGCTGCAGGGTAGCGAACGTATGCCTGAAGCAGTGGAAGGTGATGTGCTTGGTAATGCCAGCCTGTTTAATCCACCTTTCCAATGGTTTGGAAATCCATGAGGGATCAGGCAGTCCGGCAAATACCAACAACTCATCATCTTTTCTTTCACCGCAGAGCTGATAGGCTTGCTTGGATATAGGCATGTATTCTACCCCTTTGGTCTTCTGCTGAGTGAAGTTCAACCGATAGCCCCCGTTAAATTCTTCGATTTCTGCCCACGTCAACTTTTGAATATCGCTATGACGCAATCCAGTCAAGGCAGAAAACAAAGCAGCCCGCTTGACAATCGGGTCAAAAGGTGTACGAGCCAACGTATTCAGTTCCTCTACGGTCAGGTATTCTCTTCGGCTTTCGCGACCTTGAATACTTTTCGCCTTGGCAGAAAGGTCTATAGTCAGATAGCCGTCTATAAAAGCCTGTTTAAGCACCGCCTTGAATACCGAGAAGTAAGTGGACGCCGTATTGGGTGATATGGTGCCGGTCTTGAACCCGCCACGTTTGGCACTCAACAGATACAGACGAAACTCTTCAATCAGCTTCAGGTCAATCTTAGAAAAAGGTATGGTATCTCCATTGATAAAAATCTTGAAGTTCTCATAAACCCGATTCCATGTAGTACTGATAGCTTCTGAGAACTGGGCATGCCTTTTCTTTTCCATTTCCCTGAAATACTCCAAGAAGTTGTAACGTGAACGTTCCAACTGTTGCGCCTGTTCACTGTCTGTGTCTGTATAAAGAAAAGCGTTGTCGAACTCCCTCTGGCGGATTTCCCTAACCTTATCAGCATAGATGCAGGCTTCTTGATCCAAATGTGATTTGCATTGGATGACGCCATTGATGTCTCGTTTCGGCTTAAAACTCACGTTTCCTTCTTTTGAAGTACGTGCATTCCGGCTTTTATCCCATAGGGGAGTAGCTATGGTCCGATTCAGATATTCCCGTGTTCGTTGCGGAACGGAACTCTCTGCTGTGAATACCGGATATGCTTCCAAGTACAGATACCATTCATTCCGCTTTTCTGCTTTCCGCAATTTCACGGTGACTTTTGTATTGACTAATGCCTTTTTCATACCTGTATGCCTTTATATAATTCATCAATCTCACTTTTCGGTACATAGACAAAGTTGCCTATTTGTCGAGTAGGAATGGAGTATTTACGGATATGTTTATAGACCGTACTTTCATCCAACTTATACTTTTGGCTAATATCCCCGATGGTATAACAGTCTTCCGGTTCCATGCTATATTTCTTTCGAGGAGTTTTTTTATTTCCTTCTAAAGGCGTTTCTCGAAGAGGATAAAGTTTCATCAAATCATCCTTCTTGAGCCTGGTCTGATTCTTCCCTGTATTAAAGAAAGCCACTCTCCCTTTTTCAATGAGCCGATACACGGTATTACGGCTTATACCAAACAGAGCATGGGCTTCCGTTACCGTGATGTATTCACGGGCTTCTGGAATGGTCTTTACCATCTCGTCTAATCTTTGTTGCTGCATCTCTTCTGCTTTTCTACGTTTGTAGGCTATTTTCGAGCAGCGCGGAGAACAGTAAAAAGAATCTAACGTTTTTGCGTAGAACTCCTCTCCACAGACTTCGCATTTTCGGATTATTTTAAACTTGGCTGCTGGCATATGCTTATGTTTTGATTACCAATTATTCTACTGTTGATTTGTTGCACCTTATCGCCTTTTTTGTTGCGGTACAAATATGGTACAAATATACAATAAAAATCGTGTAATTCAAGATAGGTATTGCCAAGTGTTAAAAACGAAAAAGGTGCGAAACCCATTGAGTTTCACACCTTTTCCTATGGATGTTTATCGTTGTTTATCGATACTTACTTTACCTCCTCAAAATCAGCATCCTGTATATTGTCGCCGTGCTTGCTGTTATCCTGAGCACCACCTTGCTGAGCGCCGCCTTGGAAACCAGCATCCTGAGCACCACCTTGCTGAGCACCGCTCTGAGCATACATTTCAGCGCTGGCAGCCTGGAAAGCTGTATTCAGTTCAGCCATAGCAGCGTCGATGGCAGCCAAATCCTGAGCCTTGTGAGCATCTTTCAGTTTCTGCAGAGCTGCTTCAATCGGAGCCTTCTTGTCAGCCGGGAGCTTGTCGCCCAATTCCTTCAACTGATTTTCAGTCTGGAAAATCATAGAGTCAGCCTGGTTCAGCTTATCGATTTTTTCACGTTCCTTCTTGTCTGCTTCTGCATTAGCTTCTGCTTCAGCCTTCATCTTTTCGATTTCTTCCTTGCTCAAGCCAGAAGAAGCTTCGATACGGATAGCCTGTTCCTTGCCTGTAGCCTTATCCTTGGCAGATACCTTCAAGATACCGTTGGCATCGATGTCGAAAGTTACTTCAATCTGAGGTACACCACGACGAGCCGGAGCAATACCTGTCAGGTTAAACTGACCGATTGACTTGTTCTGGTTAGCCATCGGACGTTCACCCTGCAATACATGGATAGTTACTTCAGTCTGGTTGTCAGCAGCTGTAGAGAATGTTTCGCTCTTCTTGCAAGGAATAGTTGTATTGGCATCAATCAATTTTGTCATCACACCGCCCAGTGTTTCGATACCCATAGACAGCGGAGTAACGTCGAGCAATACCACGCCCTTGATTTCGTCGGTCAACACGGCACCCTGTACGGCAGCACCTACAGCCACCACTTCGTCCGGGTTCACACCCTTAGAAGGAGCCTTGCCGAAGTAGTCTTCTACCAACTTCTGAACAGCCGGAATACGAGAAGAACCACCTACCAGGATTACTTCATCAATGTCAGAGTTGCTCAGACCGGCATCGCTCATAGCCTTCTTGCACGGTTCCAGACAAGCCTGAATCAGTCCGTGAGCCAGTGCTTCGAACTTAGCACGAGTCAGTGTCTTCACCAAGTGCTTGGGCACACCGCCTACCGGCATGATGTACGGCAAGTTGATTTCAGTAGAAGTAGAAGAAGACAATTCAATCTTAGCCTTTTCAGCAGCCTCTTTCAGACGTTGCATAGCCATCGGATCTTGAGTCAAATCAGCACCTTCATCGTTCTTGAATTCCTGTACCAGCCAGTCGATGATAACCTGGTCGAAGTCATCACCACCCAGGTGAGTATCACCGTTGGTAGACAATACTTCGAATACACCGCCACCGAATTCCAGGATAGAGATATCGAATGTACCACCACCGAGGTCGAATACAGCTACCTTCATATCCTTGTTAGCCTTATCGATACCGTAAGCCAAAGCAGCAGCAGTCGGTTCGTTTACGATACGTTTTACTTCCAGACCGGCAATCTGACCAGCTTCTTTAGTTGCCTGACGCTGAGAGTCAGAGAAATAAGCCGGAACGGTGATAACTGCTTCTGTTACTTCCTGGCCCAGATAGTCTTCGGCCGTTTTCTTCATCTTCTGCAGAATCATAGCAGAGATTTCCTGCGGAGTATAGTGACGTCCGTCGATGTCTACACGCGGCATGTTGTTGTCGTCTACTACCGGATACGGTACGCGAGAAACCTCTTTCTGAACTTGTGACCAGTTCTCACCCATGAAACGTTTGATAGAATAAATCGTACGTTTCGGGTTCGTGATAGCCTGACGCTTGGCAGGATCACCAATCTTGCGTTCGCCGCCGTCTACGAAAGCCACTACAGAAGGAGTGGTACGCTTACCTTCGCTATTTGCGATTACTACAGGTTCGTTTCCTTCGAATACAGAAACACAAGAGTTTGTAGTTCCTAAGTCAATTCCAATAATTTTTCCCATGATGTTCTTATTTTTATTTGTTATTATTCGTTTTTTATTCTGTCCGCCTTATCGGCAGACGCCATCTATAAGACAAACGGTGTGCCAAAAGGTTCATGCCAGATGCCACTCGCTTTTTCTGTCAGTCTTATCTGCCAAACTGTCAGAAAGCAGCCTGTAAAATCTGCCTATCCGGCTGTTTATGGAACATGTTCTTTAGGAATGCGAATCATTTTTTCCTAATCCTCGAAACTTTTTCTACCTTTGCCAAGCATCTTATTAATGATTAAGCTTATGAATAAACTACTGATTTTGTGGTTTTCCATCGCAGTGCTGTGTGGCGCCTGTGGAAGCGGAAAGAGGCAGGCAGAGCATTCTCTTTCCGGTGATACCTTGGAGGTGAGACATGCTCGTTTGTTCACTTGGGTAGATTATAAAGATTACCAGGTGGCCACGTTGCGTAATCCGTGGGACACGCTTCATGTCCTCCATACTTATATCCTGGTGCCGCGCGATAAGGAGTTGCCTTCCATGCTTCCGCAGGGTACGGTGGTGCGTACACCGTTGCAGCGCTCGCTGGTGTATTCGGCCGTTCACTGCAGTCTGTTGCAGGAACTGGGGGTAGGCAGTTCCATAGCCGGGGTGTGCGATTTGAAGTATATCTGCCTCGATAGCATTCATTCAGCTGTAAGGGCTGGCCGGATAGTAGATTGTGGCGATGCCATGCAGCCCGATTTGGAACGGGTCATCGATCTTTCGCCCGATGCAGTGCTGTTGTCGCCTTTCGAGAACAGCGGTGGGTATGGGAAGATAGAGAAACTGAATATTCCTTTGATAGAATGTGCCGATTATATGGAAACTTCTGCATTGGGACGTGCCGAATGGGTGCGCCTGTACGGACGACTCTTCGGGGTGGCTGCTGAGGCCGACAGCCTTTTCCAAGAGGTGGAGCAGCGTTACGGGGAGCTTTGTCATCGGGCGAGTCTTTCGTCTGTCCGTCTTTCCGTGTTCAGTGAGCGTAAGAGTGGTTCAGCCTGGTATATGCCGGGTGGGGGCAGCACGCTGGCCGGACTCTATCGGGATGCTTGTGCCGATTATCCTTTCGATTATACGCCTCAGAACGGCTCGGTGCCTTTGGCCTTTGAAACTGTATTCGACAAGGCAGGTGAGGCCGATGTATGGCTTATCAAATATAATTCTCCTAAAGATTTGACGTACGATGACTTGCGTGCCGAGTATGCAGGGTATGCCCGTTTCAAGGCTTTCAGACAGCACACCATCTATGGATGCAACACGGCATATATACCTTATTATGAAGAGACACCTTTTCATCCCGAGCGTTTGCTGGAGGATTTTATACAGATGTTTCATCCGGAGTTAGGTGGATTTGGCGGACTCCATTATTTCCGTAAACTGGAATGAGTAGGGGAGGAGTATACGGAGCAGGGCTGTTGGGACTGATAGGCTTGCTTTTTCTGGCCAATTTGTTGATAGGGTCGGTACACATCCCGGCGCAGCAGGTGTGGCAGATGCTTTGCGGCAATGAGCCGGACAAGGCCACGTGGAGTTTCATTTTGTGGGAGTCGCGCTTTCCGCAGGCCGTTACTGCGGTGCTGAGTGGGGGAGCGCTGGCCGTATGCGGGCTGATGCTTCAGACGGCCTTCAAGAATCCTTTGGCGGGCCCTTCGATACTGGGTATCAATTCCGGTGCCAGTCTGGGGGTGGCCTTGGTGATGTTGTGGCTGGGGGGCAGTGTTACGGCCGGCACCTTTAGTGCTTCAGGCTTTCTGTCCGTGCTGCTGGCTGCATTTGCGGGCTCCATGCTGATTATGGCATTTGTGCTGTTTCTCTCTACCTTGATTCGCAGCACCGTGATGCTGTTGATAGCCGGTATCATGATAGGATATATCACCTCATCGGCCATTTCACTGCTTAATTTCTTTGCTACTGCCGAGGGGGTGCAGTCTTATCTGATTTGGGGTATGGGAAATTTTGGCGGCGTATCTTTGCAGCAGCTTCCTTACTTTGCCGGGGTTACGCTGCTGGGGCTGCTGGGCTCATTGCTGCTGATTAAGCCCCTCAATGCCTTGCTCTTAGGGGAACGTTACGCCGAAAATCTGGGCATTCGTGTACGGGCGGTGCGCAATTGGTTACTGGTGGTTACCGGATTGCTTACGGCTGTAACTACAGCCTTTTGCGGACCGGTGTCGTTTATTGGGCTGGCTGTTCCCCACGTGGCCCGTATGCTGTTGGGCACATCCAATCATCGTTCCTTGCTGCCTGTTACCATGCTGTGTGGTGCTGTGGTGGCCTTGGTGTGTAATTTACTTTGTGTACTTCCCGGCGAGTCGGGTCTGCTTCCGTTAAATGCAGTTACTCCGCTGATAGGTGCTCCGATCATTATCTACGTCATAGTGCATCAGCGGGGCATGCATTAATCGGTATTCTTTCCGGAAGGGCTATTCTGGCGGCAGTATATACATAAAAAGAAGCAAGGCATGACAGCGCTCACTGACCGCTTGTCATGCCTTGTACTTTTTTGTTTTTTTCTGTTTTACCAGAACCGGTTACGTTCCGGGCTGTATTCAAATCCTACACTTTTCAGTTTGATGATGATAACTTCCTTTTCTACGTTCATGTCCTCGCAAAGGGCATCCAATGAAGGGTAGAAATCTCTCAATTTCAAATTGATGAAGCTGTATAGCATCATCGGATCTTCGGGTAATTTCATTTACTTTCTTCTTTTTATATAGTTACTAATACCGCCGCAAAGATAAATGATTTGCTTGTTCCGTAGATTGATGTATATCAAAAAAACGCAGTCGTTCCGCAGCATGGTGTACAGCTATGCTCAGAGGTGCTTCCAGTTATGTGCTGTTTCACCTGTAGCTTTATACCTATTAAGGTGTAGTTATATCTAGCTCAAGGTATAGCTTTATTCTGTCTGAGCTGTAGCTTTGTCTTTTCTTTCAGCCATCTTTCGTTGTACGAACTCTTTCTTCAGCAAGGCCTCTTCCTGATTCTTCTTGATTTCCGTGATAGCGGCCAGGAGCTGAGCCAGCTGATACACTTCATAGGCAGCCTGTCGGTCGGCAGGAGTCATTTGGGTAGAGTAGGAGCGTTCACCCTGGTAGTTCACCCGCAGGTTTTTGTCCTTGTTCATGCAGATGAAGCTGATGACGCTGCCGTCGGCTCCCAGTTTATAGTCGGCTTTTTCTATGGTTTCTCCCAGGTTGCTGGTTTCGTAGCTGTCGCTCGATGCCGGTGTTTCGGCAAAGCTGCCGTCCGGTGCGGTTACTTTCACGGCAATGTGGTGTATGGGGCGGCTTCCGCAGTAGATGGAAGTCATGCTCATCAGTCCCGTTTCGTCTGTCTGGAAGCGTAAGTAGCAGCGGTGCAGGTTTTTTTCTATTACTTGCGACGGAGTCAGGTAGTTGCCTACCTCTTGGTACTCGGCATCTTTTTCCAGTACGTATTTATGTCGGATAGCATCCAGTGCCTGCTGTTTCTCGGTCAGCATACTGTCCAGGTAGGCCAGTGTCTTTTCCTGTTCTGCCAGCTCCACTTCCTGCATCAGATAGATGCCGGCCCGTCGGGTTTCAAAGGCTTTGGGATAGATGGTTTTGATGCTGTCTATCAGACTCTTGGCAGCGTTGTAGTCGCCCTGTTCAAAGGCCGTGCGGGCAGCCTGTAGCTTTTCGCCGGCTTTTTTCTCCACATCTTCGCAGGAGAACAGCGTGCCACACAAACACGCCAGCATAAGTATTCTCTTCATGGGTTCTATGAGTTTGAGTTTCGGTGCAAAAATAGCAATAATATCGGTGAAAAGACGTATCTTTGCACATTAATATTGATTAGTAGAATATGATTGAGCTGACTAGAGAGGAGCTGAAACAGCGTTTCAGTGAACCGGTATTTCATAAGATTTCTGAGACAGCCGATGAGCTGGGACTGGAGTGTTACGTGGTGGGAGGCTATGTGCGCGATATTTTTCTGCAACGCCCGTCGAAAGACATCGATGTGGTAGTGGTGGGAAGCGGCATTGCTATGGCCGAGGCACTGGCTGCCAAACTGGGGCGGGGAGCGCACCTCTCCGTGTTCAAGAATTTCGGTACAGCCCAGCTGAAATATAAAGGTACCGAAGTAGAGTTTGTGGGGGCCCGCAAGGAGTCGTACACGCACGATTCGCGTAAACCCATTGTGGAGGATGGTACGCTGGAGGATGACCAGAACCGGCGCGACTTTACCATCAATGCACTGGCGGTGTGCCTGAACCGTGAGCGTTTTGGCGAGTTGGTAGATCCTTTCGACGGGATGTACGACATGAAGGATCGCACCATACGCACGCCGCTGGACCCGGACATTACTTTCAGCGACGACCCTTTGCGCATGATGCGCTGTGTGCGCTTTGCCACCCAACTGAATTTTTATATCGACGATGAGACTTTTGATTCTTTGTGCCGTAACCGCGAGCGCATCAGCATCATATCGAAAGAACGCATTGCCGATGAGCTGAATAAGATTATGCTTTCACCTATTCCTTCAAAGGGATTCATCGACTTAGACCGTTCGGGGCTGTTGGAGCTTATCTTCCCCGAACTGGTGGCGCTGCAGGGAGTGGAGTCGCGCAACGGCCGTGCGCATAAAGACAACTTTTATCACACGCTGGAGGTGCTGGATAATATCTGTAAGCATACGGATAACTTGTGGCTGCGCTGGGCGGCCTTGCTGCACGACATCGGCAAGCCGACCACCAAGCGCTGGGATGCTCGTGTGGGGTGGACCTTCCATAACCATAACTACATCGGCGAGCGCATGATTCCGGGTATTTTCCGTAAGATGAAGTTGCCCATGAACGAGAAGATGAAGTATGTGCAGACGCTGGTAGGGCTGCATATGCGCCCCATCGTGATAGCCGATGATGAGGTGACCGATTCTGCGGTGCGCAGACTGCTCTTTGAGGCGGGAGAGTACATCGATGATTTGATGACCCTTTGTGAAGCGGATATTACTTCGAAGAACAGCGAACGCAAGAAGCGTTTCCTGCAGAATTTCCAGCTGGTACGCGAGAAGATGGCCGACCTGCAGAAGAAAGACGACTACCGCAATTTCCAGCCGCCTGTAAGTGGCGAGGAGATTATGCAGACTTTTGGCTTGCAGCCTTGTAAGGAAGTGGGTATCTTGAAGCAGGTTATCAAGGATGCCATTTGGAACAGTGTGATTCCTAACGAATACGAAGCTGCCCGTGCACTGATGATGCAACGGGCAGCTGAGATGGGATTAAAGGCCGTGGATTAAACGGTCTGGAATTTCCGGCTTACTTTCAGGAGGTTCGAGGTGTAGGTCACTACATTTTGGGCCTCCTGAATCATATTCAGATATACCATACTAACCTTGATGCTGCCGGCTTCGGTGCGGATACGCTGCAGTTCTTCGCGCTTCAGCTGTGCCAGCTGGTTGTTCAGTTCCATAGCCTTGTGCACTTCAGTCTCCATACCTTCGTAGTCGGAATGTTCTATGCGGTGTCTGCACATTTGCAGCAGGTAGGTGATGTCTTCTTTCACATCGCCAAACTCGCCTTTCTGGGTGGGGTTCAGTGGCTTGAAGTTATTGTCTACGTGTTCCAGGCAAGGTTCGCACAGACGTCCTACGCTGTATACCAGTTCGCTGGCAAAGTCATTGCCCTGGTAGTAGTACAGACCCTTGTCCAGTACGGTATTGTTGTTCAGTCTGCACATGGCCAGTGTTCCGCTGCGCATCATCTGCTTCACCAGTTGCTTTTGGAACTTCACTTCTCCCATAGAGCGGCGCAGACCCCTCAGGTTCTCGTGCAGGAAGGCAGTCACCGTGCGTTCGAAGTTTTCTTCTGTAAAGTTGAGAATTTTGCTCAGTTCTTCGCGAGTATGTTCGCGCAGCAGTTTCAGAATCTCTTCATTGTCCGTGCTCTTCATGAGCTGTTTCAGCGTTTCGCTGTCTTTTTCTTTGGCTTTGCGTTTCTTATACATCACTTGGCTGCGAATCAGCATGAATACAGCCAAGGCAATCAGCAGAACGATGGCAGTGCTGCCTCCGAAGTGAATCAGCATGGCTACGAAGAAGCAGATGGTAAAGGCTGCTCCGGCGGTAATGAACCAGCCACCGATGACGCTCAGCACACCTGTGATGCGGAACACGGCAGAGTCGCGCCCCCAGGCACGGTCGGCCAGTGAGGTACCCATGGCTACCATGAAGGTAACGTAGGTGGTAGAGAGCGGCAATTTCAGAGAGGTACCCAGGGCGATGAGCAGACCTGCCAATACCAGATTGACAGAAGCACGTACCAAGTCGAAGGCTGCACCGTCGGCCATAATGGCTTCATCCTTGCAGAAGCGGGTGTTTATCCATCGCTTAGTGCCTTCGGGCATGGTCTTGGAAAGTCCGTTGGCTATGGTCAGGCTGAAGCGTACCAGTGTACGGGCGATAGGGGTACTGCCGAAGTTTTCTTCTCCTTCGTCCTGGCGCGCCAAGTCTACCGAAGTCTTGATTACGTTGTGTGCTTTCTTCGAAGTGCAGAGGGCGTATACCATTACAACTCCGGCAGCTATCAAGAAGTACCAGGGAGTTTTAGCCGGGCCCAGCAGCGAGGTCATCAGATGACCGTCTACACCGGCAGCCGTGCCATTATTGATATAGTCCATATAAGATGAATATCCGGCCAGAGGTACACCGATGAAGTTTACCAAGTCGTTGCCGGCAAAGGCCAGGGCCAGGGCAAAGGTACCCAGCATCACCACTATCTTGAAGATGTTCACCCGGCACCAGTGCAGAATCTGCATCAGGATGGTGAAGAATACGAAGCACGAACCGATGAGCATCAGGGTGTTTTCTTGAATCCAGGCTTTATTTTCGGGGGTCATGAAAGAGCTGTCTTTCAGACCTTTGATTAGCATAAAGTAGATGATGGAAGTAGCTGCGATGCCGCCAAACAGGGCAATGCTGTATTTCATGTGTTTCTTATAGTTGAAGGAGAACACGATACGGGCCAGCCATTGCACCAGCATACCGAAGAAGAAGGCGATGGCCACAGATACGAAGATAGCCATGATTACCGAAAGGGCTTTGTCGGTATTGATAAGGTCGCCCAGCACCAGTGAGTTATCGCTGTACACCTTGATAAGAGAGATGGCAAAGGTACCGCCCAGCAACTCGAATACCATAGATACAGTGGTAGAGGTCGGTAGTCCCATGGTGTTGAATACATCGAGCAGCACCACGTCGGTCAGCATCACGGCCAGCAGGATGCACATAATCTCGGCAAAATAGAAATGCTCGGGCTGATAGATGCCGTGTCGGGCAATATCCATCATACCGTTGCTCAGTGCAGCTCCGATAAACACGCCTATGGCGGCTATAAAGAGCATAGTCTTGAATGAGGCCGCTTTAGCTCCTACGGCCGATTGGAGAAAGTTGACCGCATCGTTACTGACGCCCACTACCAAGTCGAAGATAGCCAGGACGAACAGAAAGATGACGATACCCAGGTAAATTGTTTCCATGTATAAAATGTATTATGTTTATCTGGCTGCAAAAATACTACATTCGTGTTGCACCCAAATGTCATACATGTTACAACGATGTTACAATTTGCTTTTCAGGTATTCGTAGAAGGTATACTGAGCCCGTACCGGTTCCTTCTGCGGTGATGCCGATTTGGGGCAGTTGCGCAGTTGGTGGTCTACGAAGCAAGCTTTTCTTTTATCAGCCAGCTGTATGCGCAGCATCTGTGTCAACTCTTCTTTCAAGTCGGGATCCAGGATGGGGGTCACGGCTTCGATTCGTTTGTAGAGGTTGCGTTTCATCCAGTCGGGCGAGCCTATAAAAATATCCGGGCATCCGTTGTTGCCGAAGTACCACACACGGGCATGTTCCAGGAATGTATCCACGATGCGCGTCACACGGATGTTTCGGCTATAGGGCTGTCCGGGAATGAGGCAGCAGATACCCCTCACGATGAGGTCTATCTCTACGCCCGCTTCCGATGCCTCGTATAGTCGGTCTATCATGGAGGTATCTTGCAGGGCATTCATTTTAAGGATGATGCGTCCTTTCTTTCCTTCACGTGCCAGGGCTATTTCCCGGTCGATGAGGCGGTTCAGTTCGGGTATAAGGTTGAATTGCGCCACCAGCAGCCGTTTGAACTGCGCCCCTTCCTTTCCCTGCAGGGTCTGAAACAGGTGGTGCAGGTCATCTACCAGTTGTTCGTTGCAGGTAAACAGGCCGCAGTCGGCATAGAGTCGGGCTGTTTTCTCATTAAAGTTTCCCGTGCTGATGTATGCGTAACTCTTCAGTCGTTTGCCTGCTTCATCTTGTCGCAGTACCAATGCCACTTTGGCATGTACTTTCAGTTTGGGCAGACTATATATAATGTGTATGCCGGCATTCTTCATCATTTCAGCAGTGGCCAGGTTGTTCTCTTCGTCAAACCGTGCCTTTAGCTCCACAAATACGGTCACCTGCTTGCCGTTCTGTGCCGCGGCTATCAAGGTATTGATGACCGATGAGTTTTCTGCCACCCGATACTGCGTCACCATGATTTCGTGCACCGTAGGTTCGTGTACTGCTTCATACAGAAAATGGATGAAGTGGTCGAACGAATGGTAGGGATAGTGCAGCAGCAAATCCTTGCGCGAGACGTATTCAAAGATAGATTCCTGTGCATTTAGACAGGAAAGTTTCAGGGGTTGAGGCTTGAATGCAGGCACCAGATCCCAGTTGGGGTTGGGCAGGTGGCTCAGATCTTCCATGTTGAGGTGTTTATCGCCGGGCACCAGTTCTTGCGGGTCTATGTTGTAAGCATTGACCAGAAAGTCCAGAAAGTCTTGTGGCATGGCCCGGTCGTACACAAACCGGCACACGGCGCCTATCTTGCGTTTCTTCACTTTGGTCTTTACCTGTTCTATAATCTCTGAAGTGTTAGCCCATTCATCTATCAGAATATCCGCATCGCGCGATATCTTGATGCAGTAGCTTCCGTCTACCACGTATCCGGGGAAGATGGTGTCGATGTTGGCCTTGATGATGTCTTCTATGTACATCAGGTAATAATAGCCGTCCACCTTGGGCAGTTCGATGAAGCGGGGCACCTTGCTATAGGGCAGCTTCAGTACGAAGTACACAGCCTCGCCTCCTTCCTTGGGGTACAGCCTGACGGCCAGGTACAGGCGGTTGTCGCGCAGGAAAGTCACCACGCGGTCTGTATCCACCGGCATCGGGCTGAGGTAGGGGAAAATTTCCTCGCGGAAGAAATTTTGCACATACGCTTGATGGAAGGGCGCCACCTGGCAGTTTTGGTAGAAGATAATGTGCTGCTCCTTCAGGGCCGGCAGAATCAGTTGTTCGTAGATGCGTACACGGTCTTCCAGCTGGCGGTTCACTTCATCATTGATTTCCTGCACCAGTTGGATGGCGCTCTGCACAGTTTCTTCACTGTCGCGGGTCACTCCCGTGGCTATGGCTTTGTGGTCGGCCACCCGTATCTTGTAGAATTCCTCCAGATTAGAGGAGTAGATGGATATGAAGTTGATTCGCTCGTAAAGCGGCAGCGTGTCATCTTCTGCTTCCATAAGTACGCGATAGTTGAATGACAGCCAGCTGATGTCTCTTTTGAAATACCTGCTCTCCATAGTGAAAATTTTAGGCCTTTCACAAAGTTAAGTAAAACCGTGCATATACGGAAGCTTTTTGCAGAAAATATCGCGTGATACCCTCGCGTCCGGCTATTGTCTGCCCGTTTTTTTGTATTACCTTTGTCGGCTGAATGTATCAACTAGCTATAATTTATGACCAGAATAGGAATATTGTCGGATACGCACGGATATTGGGATGATAAATATCTGCAGTACTTTGAGCCGTGCGATGAAATATGGCACGTGGGCGATATAGGCTCGGAAGAAGTGGCGCAGCGATTGTCGGCTTTCAAACCCTTTCGTGCAGTGTATGGCAACATCGATGGACAAGAACTGCGGCGGCGCTATCCGCAGACCCTGCGCTTCACGGTAGATGGGGCAGAAGTGCTGATGAAGCATATAGGGGGATATCCGGGTAAGTACGATCCTTCTATTGCCGGTTCTATTCTGACGCGTCCGCCCAAACTGTTTATCAGCGGACACTCTCATATTCTGAAGGTGAAGTACGATAAAACGCTGGCTTTGCTGCATATAAATCCAGGTGCAGCTGGCAAATACGGCTTCCATAAGGTGCGCACGCTGGTGCGTCTGGTAATCGATCAGGGAGAGTTTCGAGACCTGGAGGTCATCGAACTGGCCGATTAAATTTTTCGATGTGAAAAATTTTGTACTACGATTGCTTTGCACTATCTTTGCATCGGAAATATATAACAACCATGAGGCCAGTTCCTCCTGCATGTTTTTTAGGCAAACATGAAAGATGATTCCTCAAAAGAAGAACTATAAAATGAAACTATTTTCATAAATCGTACATCATAATCCTTAGTTCATAACTATTTAATTCTTATATTTAATGAAGACTTATCTGGTAACCGGCGCTGCAGGTTTTATAGGTGCCAATTATATCAAATACATCCTTGCCAAACATAACGATGTAAGGGTGGTGATTCTGGATGCGCTGACCTATGCCGGCAATCTGGGGACGATTGTTTCCGACATCGACAATGAGCGTTGCTTTTTTATCAAGGGAGATATCTGTGATAGAGCCTTGGTAGATGAATTGTTCGGAGAATACAAGTTCGACTATGTGGTAAACTTTGCTGCAGAGAGCCATGTGGACCGCAGTATCGAAAATCCGCAGTTGTTTCTGATTACCAATATCCTGGGTACGCAGAATCTGCTGGATGCAGCCCGCAGGGCATGGGTGAGCGGAAAAGATGAAACCGGTTATCCCACTTGGCGCAGGGGCGTGCGCTATCATCAGGTATCTACCGATGAGGTATATGGCTCGTTAGGGGCAGAAGGGTATTTCACTGAACAGACGCCACTTTGTCCGCACAGTCCCTACAGTGCCAGCAAGACGAGTGCCGATATGGTGGTGATGGCTTATCACGACACCTACAAGATGCCGGTCACCATTACCCGCTGTTCGAATAACTACGGTCCTTACCACTTTCCGGAAAAACTGATTCCCCTTATCATCAAGAACATTCTGGAGGGCAAGAAACTGCCGGTGTATGGCGATGGCAGCAACGTGCGCGATTGGCTCTATGTAGAAGACCATTGCAAGGCTATCGACCTGGTGGTGCGTCTGGGGCAGGACGGTGAGGTATATAATGTGGGTGGTCATAATGAAAAGACCAACCTGGAGATTGTGAAACTTACCATAGCCACTATCCATAGACTCATGACCGAGCAGCCGGAATATCGCAAGATGCTGAAGAAGCAGGTGAAGGATGCCGACGGGCAGATAGACATCAGCTGGATTAACGAAAGCTTGATAACTTTCGTGAAAGACCGTTTGGGACATGACCAGCGCTATGCTATCGACCCCACCAAGATTACTGAAGCCTTGGGCTGGTATCCCGAAACCAAGTTTGAAGACGGCATTGTAAAGACCATCGAATGGTATCTCAATAATCAAGCGTGGGTAGAAGAGGTGACCAGTGGCGACTATCAGTGCTATTACGATCGCATGTATGGTAAGCGTTGACCTTTAGTTGGCCAACGCTATACTCAACAATAATCCGAAGAACAGCATATTGCGTGAAGTTTCACCCAATATGCTGTTTAATTTTTTACCGCTGCGTATCCGGCTCATCTTCCACCAGGTAAGGGCGTGCATACACAGGTAAGTGCCCGGTGCCCAGATAAATTCCAGGGCTGTGAGTCGTCCGTCGGCCACCAGCAGCAGACACAGCAGGCAGGCTGCCATGCCACTTCCCAGATAGAACATTCGTCCGAATTTTTCGCCGAATTTCACCACCAGCGTTTGCTTCTGGCTGATAGCATCTTGTTCGCGATCGCGGTAATTATTCAGAATCAGCAGTGTATCGATGGCCAGTCCGCTGATGAGCGAGAGTATTATCACATCCATATGCAGGGTACAGGCCTGCACGTAGTAGGTTCCCCCCACCGGCACCAGCCCGAAGAACACCCATACCAGCAGGTCGCCCCATCCGCTGTAAGACAGACGTGTGGTATATAGAAAGGCAAACAAGATGCAGAGAATGCCCAGCAGCACCAGTTCCCATCCGCCGTGTGGCAGTGCTCCTCCCAGATGAAACAGTACGCCCAGTCCGGCCAGTGAAGAGAGGGTCAGCATCACCCCGATGCCGGTTTTCATGGCCGAGGGCGAAATCCATCCCTGCATGCAAGCCCGTTCGGGCCCCAGCCGATCTTCGCGGTCGGTACCTTTCTTGAAGTCGTACAAATCATTGATAAAGTTGGCAGCTATCTGCATGCCACAGGCAAAGAGGGCACATAGCAAGGCTGCTGTTTCCTGAAATTTTCCGTCGCTGAAGGCCAATGCGCTGCCCAGCAATACAGGTATCAGTGCAGCAGTCAGCGTTTTGGGGCGGGCTGCCAATACCCATGCTCGTAGTGAATTTTGCTTAATCTCTTTCATATTTATCCAATAAATTGAAATCTGTACCGACAAAGATAATAAAAATGTCTATTTTTGCGCCACTTATGACCAAGAAGTTCTTTTATATTGCCGTTCTTTTTCTAGTGCTCCTTACTTCCTGCCGCAGTAAAAGGAGTTTGATAGCTCCGTTGCCTCCTCAGGCAGTTGTGGTGGACACGCTATCTTTGGCCGATACTATCGGCCTGCCCTCGTCGCTTACCGGTATGCTGGTATTCGACCAGTCCAATCTTCGCACGTTGCGTCCTCGCCGGCCGGTTTCCCGCAAGCCCCATACCCCGGCCATCAAGCCGCCCATGGTGCAGGGTGGCACACGTATTCTGGTATCTGTGCGGGAACTTTCTTCTGCGTATTCCGGCATAGACCGTGTGAAGCAGTACGACTTTACGCACCGCGATGTGCCCGAAGCCTTCGACGGCTGTAGGCTGGCCTTTATATCCGATCTTCATTACAAGAGTCTGTTTCAGGAGAAAGAGTTGAAGCACCTGGTGCAATTGCTGCAAGAACTGCAGCCCGATGCACTGCTGATAGGGGGCGACATGCACGAAGGATGCCAGTATGTGGCTCCGCTGATGGAAGCCCTGGAACAAGTAAAGACGCCTTTGGGCAGCTATGCGGCACTGGGCAACAATGATTATGAATCTTGTTATGAAGATGTGGTGCGCGAGATGACCCGCCGGCGCATTCAGGTGCTGGAACACAAGGTAGCTACGCTGAGACGCAAGGGCAGTCGTATCCTGGTGGCCGGTGTGCGTAATCCGTTCGATTTGGCACAGAATGGTCAGTCGCCTACGCTGAAGTTATCGGCAGCCGATTTTGTAATTCTCTTGGTACACACCCCCGACTATGCCGAAGATGTGTCTATAGCAAATACCGACCTAGTGCTGGCTGGGCATACTCACGGCGGACAAGTAACCTTGTTTGGCTATGCTCCTATTGTACCTTCGCGCTACGGTCAGCGTTTTCTTACCGGTTTGAAGTATAATTCGGCCCACATTCCCATGATTGTGACCAACGGTATCGGCACCTCACAGAAGCCTATCCGTCTGGGTGCTCCTGCCGAAGTGGTGATGATTACGTTGCATCGCTTGCGCTGATGCCTGCTCTTCTGGCTCAATGCGACAGCAGGAGCGACGATGTACCCAGTGTGTAAGATATTTCGTAGTGTGTGTTCGCTTCCGGCTGGTCAATCTTTCCACTGGCCACGTGCTGTTCCTTGTCGGTGTTTTCGGCCGATAGGGTATAGCCAACTGTTTGATGGCTTTCCACATAAAGAGTTTCGCCGTGCAGCAGTGTAACGTGCCGGTTGCCTTGAGTCACGGTAAACCGGTAACTGGGCAGCCATTCCTGAAAGCCTTCCGGTAATTGCAGGCTGATGGCGGTGTTGCTCATGGGAATGGCCATGCTCACCCGGTTCAGTTGATTCGGCTTAATCGTACAGGGTTGTTCTTTGTAATACTTGGGTTCTCCTTTTTCTCCGCTTGGCCACACCTCCTTGTAATTGGCGCTATAGGCTTTCAATTGATAGGTTCCAGCTTCCAGTTGAATTTTTTGAGTAGTCAGTTCTCCAGGTGCATAGGTCTGTACCGGTGAACCGTCTTCTCGCAGTATCTCCACGGTGAAACTGGGGTCCACTGTCCGAGTGTCCGCTTGTGTGGTGTGTTGTACATCTGCTGTTACCGATTCCAGCAGCAGGAATCCCCTTTCGTTGGGTTGCCAATTCTCAGTGTCTTGTTGGCAGGCCGTCAGCAGTAGCATGCTCAAGGTTGCCATATAGGTCCATGCTTTCATATTACTTGTCATAAATCAGTGCGATATCATCTATTCTTAATATACTGCCCACGTAAGCAGGTTTGAACTTCTGTGTGTTTTCTCCCACGTAGAACGTCTGTTCTGTTTCCTGATACGGCATGCCCGCTCCCGGATGAGTAGTCGAACAGAACAAAAGGTAGATGTATTCACATTTTGTCTGCAACTTTTCATCCGTATAGTTCAGTTGCACGGTTGCCTCTGTCCAGTCGTTTTTCCGGTCACCAGCCTGGAAGTCTGTGGCAGAGATTACCTGTTTGTTGCCGTCCAGCAGTTCCAGGTGCACACTCCAGCTGTCGGTATGGTAGGGCAGATACTGATAGAAGAACCTTACCCCCGTAGGTCTTGAAGGATGGCTGGTATCCTTGATGTGTTCAAATCTGTCTTTCCCGTTGATATCATTTCCTTCGAGATGCAACTTGCCTGTGCCTGTAAACAGTTCTCCGGCCACTTTGTTATGGTCCAATTCCGTGTGGCCGATAAATCGGGTGTTTCCTCTGCCGTTGGCAGTACTTCTGAGTTCCGCAGCGTATCCCGTTCCTCCTTTTCCGGGCACGTAAGACACAGCATGAAATCCGTTGTAGTTGTCCATACCCACCGTATTGTGCCGATGGCGGGTCGTATAGAGGTTGTTTGTATCCCAGGCAGGAGTGGTCTGTTCATTGTATGGCATAAAGGAATAAAACCTTTTACCATACGTTTCGTGTGTCCAGTTGTTCATGTCCGCATTGGGCAATTGCACCGGATTCTCCAGCGTTACTTCCGCTTCAGTTGAGGCAATGACCCCTCGATACAAGGCTCTGATCCGGTATTTCTTCAGAGACAGGTCCTCTGCCGCTGCTGTAAACTGTTGCGTACGTCCTTTCACCCGGTTGCGGTTTTCGCAGTCCACCCATTGCTTGCCGTCGTAGTATTGGTATACCAGTTGTTTCTTTAAGGTAGCCGCCTTTCCGGAGGTTACGGTGATTTCATCTATGGTAAACTCCCTTGCCCAGCAGTTACCGGCTTGCACACTCACGGCAAACTCCGGCTTTACGGTTTCAATGACATACTCGGTAGCCGGCGTCTGTTCGTCGCTCCAGCGGTCGTTGGCTTTGATGCGCAGCGAAGCCTTGTTGTGTGTGGTAGTTCCGTCATTGGTTCTAAGCCAAGCTGTCAGTCCGGTCAGGTCTAGCGCCCCCTCTTTGGTATGCAGCGCAGGTAGTCCGATGCCATGCTGTTCCAGCAAGGTCCGTTGCTCCTGTTTCAGCTCAGACAACGTATAAGTTCCATTGAGCAGTTTCAGGTGCTCATCTTCCAGTTCTAGTGTAAACGCCGCATCCTGAATGGGGGTAGCAGCCGTGAAGCCGATAGCTGCCGGTAGAGCATCGTTTGTTTCTACTGTTTGCAGGGTAGTACTTCCTTCGGCAAATCCGTTCACTTGCGGTTTCGGCAGCCAGCCGGGCGGAAGGGTCTCGTTGACAGTAACCTGTGTCACCTCCACTTTCTCTACCTCCAGTATCGTGTTCGATGCCCGTAGGCTGATGCGTGCATGGCTGCCCGCTGCCAGAGGCAAATAAGCCTGTAGGCTCTTGTTGAGGTCGTATACCACTTCCTTCCCGCCTTCTTTCAGCACAGCGTGGAAACTGACTTTCAGTGCAGTGCCAGCCCGGAAATAAGCACTTTTAGGGGCCGTGGCCGCAGTGATTTCCAGTGTCTTGTGGTCTGCCTCCACTTGTACGGCATAGGCGCTGTAGATTGCCTCAAACACCTCTGGTTGGTTAAAACTCACCGAGAGCAAGGCATTGGCCACCTTACAGGGGATGGATACGTGTGTATTTCCCCGGTTTACTGCTGCTGAGGCGGTTCCCTCGTAATAAGGTGCGTCCCAGTCCAAGATGGGATTCTCTCCCCACGTGGCAGTCAGCGTGTATTGTCCTTCAGAAGCCGGAATCAGCTGCTCTGTAAATAAGTCATCATAGATTACCTGTCCGGTTGATTGTACGATTTTCACCCTGAAATTTTCGGCAGCCGGTTTACCCAGTTCTGCCGGTGTGGCGCGGGTTACTTCCATCGGTGTGTCGGTCAGTGTCAGCAGCAATCCGCTGTTGGTTTGCTCCATCAGTTCTTCCTGTCTGCATCCCGTCAGGGCGAGAACAGTCATCAGGTAATAGCAGAAGAGGTATACAGGTTGTTTCATATCCATACGGTAACGCAGTTTATTCGTAAATCAGTTCAAAGTTGTCCAGCCACAGTTTGCTTCCCTCGCCACCGGTAAAGTAATCCCCGTATTTGCTGGCCGTGGCAATTACGGCAATGAATTTGGGTGTACGGTCGTAGGCACGGTAGTCCAAGGTCAGCTCCACCTGCTGATAGCTGTTTACGTTTTCTCCTTTTATCAGTTCGGCATACGCTATGATTTTCGGGTCATTTTTGTCGAACAGCTGACGTTCACTGGGTCGCGTGCGTATTTCCCGTGGCGCATCCCAGTCGGTCAGTGCCACATACACGAAGCAAGAGTCCGGTCTTCCCTTCAGATACGCCAGGTCGTCTTCTCCGATTCGGTTGATGGTACTGGTCTGATACTTATAGTGAAAGCGCAGTTTGGTAGGGAAGGCAGCAAATGGTCGTCCAAAGCTCAGCACCCCGTTGGTTCCGGTTGTTTCCAGGTAACTTCCGGTAAATAGGTTTCCCGCAGCAAATTTCAGTGTCAGGTATTTCGATTCCAGCATGGCCGCCTTCCCTTGTCCGTTGCAGGTATCATCTGTGGGCACAGTATTGCTGTTTCCTATGGTAATGGCTCCCCGGTTTCCGGTGTCCCAGAACGACGTTCCGTCGGCCTTCCATGGATTTTGCAGTTTATTGTCCAGGTGCCAGTTGTCCAGACTTCCGTCGGTCAGTGGAGTGGCTGGTGCCGTTTTGAATTCCTTCTCTTCGCCCGTTTGCGTACCGATGGTAGTGCGATAGTGATACCTAGTAGCAGGTTTCAGCTGAGGCAGGGTAGCGGTGAACCGGGTTCCCTGAATTCGGATGTACTCATCCTCCAGCACCCTCCAGTTGGTTTCCGTATCCATTCTGTATTCCACTTTCAGCTGCTTGCCGGCAGTCAGTCCTCCGCTGATGATGCCCTGTGTAGACATGGCAAATACACTGCTTTCGTTGTTTTCCTCATCCTTCTGGTACACAAACACCTCCCATTCATAGCTGAAACTGTCCCATCCATGCTTCACGAAGAATTTGCTTGGTTGCGAGAAGTCATACGTAGGCGTAGCGGCAGGGTCGGGGGTCACAGTTCCGTGTTGCCCTCCCAGCTGAAAACAATTTACGGCAATTTTATCCAGCGGTTGCTCCTTGCTTACATAGATTACCGCTTTACGATTGTTTACATCGATGATGGCGTCTCCGATTTGATTTTCCAAGATAATCTTCCGGTTCACCACCTGCTTCACCTCGATAGTCCAGAGATACTCCTGATACGTACGCAGCGTAAGGGCCACAGGTTTCGAAAAATCCATGCGTGTATCGGCCGAGGCAGGCAAATCGTTCAGCGATTCAAATCCGTTGGCCGGAAACTGCTCCCGGTCTAGGCACACGTTATCTGCTTCCGGTACCAGTTCCGCCTGGTTGCTTACGCTCAGCTTGGTGATGCGCAGTGCGGCAGGATTCACCGTGTCGTCCACGTAGAGCAGCACCGTCTTATCCTTCTTGTTGATTGCAGTTTGCGTGCCGGCGTTTCCTTCCGCGTCACATTGTCCTTCCACCTCCATAGCGAGGATGTCCCCCTCTACGATGGGGTAGGGAATATCGTTCTCTATGGCGCACGCCGACAGCAAAGCCCATGCGGCACCGATGCAGAATATGCTATAGTGTTTCATTCTTTAACTGGTTTTATAAATAGAACGTCATGCCAATGTTGATAGAGAACAGGTTGATTTTGAAGTTGCCCGATGAAGTCCTTCGCGTACCGGTCTCTATCTGATTTGTTTTCTGGTTCACCCATTTGAAATCATACCCCATTACGCCTACCGACACCTCTACGGCCGAGAAATCCGTGATGAAAGCCGCCAGTCCGGGTGCCATGCCTATCTGCAGGCTGTGCGTGCGTTCAAAGGTACCGTCGTATTCCGTTCCCGATCCTGTAGAATCTTTTCCGGTGGCATATCCGTAGCTCAGTCTCAGTTCGTTGAAGAATCCGAAAATCTTGCTTCGTCCGATGGGCATATACGTTCGCAGGAATCCTCCCACTTCATATTTGTGTTCCAGCCAGTAAAGGTCTTTCAGGTTGATGTTCAAGTCCTCTCCCAGGTTCACCTCAAAGTTATCCATATCCAGATACGTCCGATTATAGGCAAATCGCACGCCCGCAGCCATGTTGTTGCGGAAGAAATAGCCCACGTACGGGCTCACTTTGAACGTATATCCCAGTCCTTCCACATTCTTCAGCACCAGGAAGTTATAGTTCTCCGCATCGTGTTCCTGATACGAGATGGTTCCTCCCGCCATCCACTGTCCTCGCGGAATGAAAGTAGCTCTCATCACTTCGCGGTCTATCCGTTTAGGTCGCACCAGTTTTTTATTCTTTTTCGGTTGCGGCCTTTCAATGACCGACATCGGCACCTTGTATCGGTTGCCTGCCGAGTCTGTCAGTACGATGCTGTCGCCCTTGATTATCGGGCATCGGGCCGCCTCTGTCCCAGCTTCCAGAGCAGTGGCCGAGGCAGCTATTGGCCCTAAGAGCCAAGCCAACATATAGAAGATAATTCGTTTCTTCATGGGTTATTGTGAGATAGGTTCGTCATATACCAGTTCCAAGTCATCCACGTACATCAAGCTGCCAGTGCTTCCGGTGAAGTAATCCCCATATTTGCTGGCCGAGCACACGATAACCAAGTGTGTAGGTTTCTTTTTCAGGTCTCTATACTTCAGCTGCACGTTGAATTCCTTCCAGCTTGCCGTGGTCACCGCTTCCGCAGCCGGCAGTTCGCCATACGCTATCACGGCCGGGTTGTTCTGCCAGTCTACGAAGGTAGCCAGCTGCGTGTTGTCCACCTGGAACGATTGCGTAGTAAGGGCGATGAAAATAGAGCAGAGGTCATCGGTTTCTCCCTTGATGATGTTGGCCTCTTTCGGTGTATTTTCACCCACATAATCTATTTTGCCCGCTGTATACCGGAACCATCCCTTCAGAGCCGACGGACGGGCGGTAAACGGCTGTCCGAAGTCAATCTTTGCCCCATTGGCTCCCACCAGGCTGTTGAACTTGCCGGCATAGAGGCTGGCCGCAGCAAATTTACCGATGCCGAATGCCGAAGCATACTGCGACTTCAGTTCGGCCGACTTTCCTCCAGGTGTATGCACGTTGGCCGCATTGCCCTGTGTAGGATTCTTGTTGACCAAGGCCCCCATTCCCGTAGTCGTTCCCGGATTGCTGGAGTCCCACCACGAAGCCCCGTTCTCGCTGAAGAAAGCCTGCGAGCAGGCATACCACGTTTTGCCATTCTGGAACCAGTCGTCCAGATTTCCGTTGGGCAAAGCCGGTGTATCCTCCGTGTTGAACGTCGTTTCCTGGCTGCTGAAAGCCTCTGCTCCGTTCTTGTAGACGAAGCGTCCCTGATACGCCGTTTTCGGTTGCAGCCCCTTGATTACCGCCTTGTAGTGACTCCCTTCCTTACGCACACCGGCCGTTTGCCATTCCTGTGCCGAAGCAGCCTTGTACTCAAATCCGAACTTACTGTCGTCGAAGGTCTGTCCGCTGGTAGCGGTAGCCACTTTTCCATAAGCATAAGCCAGTGTTCCCCAGGCATCCACCGTTTCCACCGACAAGCTTGTTTTCGGTCGGGTGCTCACATCAAACGTAAACGTATACTTATTCTCCTTCGGATCGATTTCCACGGCGATGTCCCCGTTGCCTGTTTCAGCTATCCGGTACTGTATGATGTAATGGTCGCGCGCCTTCACCCCTTTGATTTCCTGCGTTTTGCTGAACTGGTTTCCCGCCTGGTTGGTAACCTTTACCGTCACGTTCAGGTCGTCTACCGGAAAATACCCCGCCAGCTGGGCCGAGCCCATCACAAAATCCAGCGTGCTGTTCGCCTTCTGCTGTGCCGTAACGGTAGTCGTAGCCACTTTGAAATACCTGGCAAATTCCTCGCTGTAGTTCACAGTCACCTTCACGTTCGCCAGCCGGCACGTCAGAGCAGCTGTTTTCTGTTTGCCGGCTTCCACCACCACCTCAGTGCTTCCGGTGTAGTAGGGCAGGTCAAACCCCGCCTCTTGTCCGTCAAATCCGTTGGATGCCGCTTCCACGGTATACGTACCCACCTTCAGCGCCATGGGTTTGTTCCATTGCGTATGGTCGGTTGTTTCCGCTTGAATTTCCCCCTTTTCATTTTTTATGCGCACCGCCAGTTGTTTCGGGTTATAGTTTGCAGGTGCTTTGGTCTGCGGATTCAGTAATGTCACGGTTTCTATATCCATGCACAAATACCCTACATCCTCCGTCAGATCCTCGTTCTGGCAAGACGCCATCAGCAGCCATCCCATCAGCCAGGTATATAACAGATAACTATATTTCATGGTCTTCCTTCTTCCTAATTATTGTACAATGTGAATTTTCAGCGTATCGGCACACGTCTTTCCCTGTGCGTCTGTCAGGGTAATGGTAAATGTATGCGCCTTGTCCGTATCGGTTACCCCGGTAAGGTTCAGAAACTGGAAGAACGCCCCGATAGGGAAAGTATACTCCTTGCTTCCTTTAGTAGGACCGGCCAGTCCTTGTCCGGCCAGCAGCTCATTGAATTGCGTGTTACCGATGATATTCACCCCACCTTTGTCCGGTAAGAAACTCTGACCATCCATTTGCAGGTCAGCCAGGATGGCATCGAATTCCTTGTTACCGCCCTCAATCATTACCACGATTTTCTCGAAACCAGCCGGTGCAGCGAGTGCCGCGTCAAATTTGGCCGGTTGCTTTTGCAGCGAGTATTCTATTTCCCTATCGTTGATATAGCGGATATCCGCCACCCCCTTTTCAAAGTTCAGCGTCGGTTCGTTGCCGGCTGGCGGTGTAGGCTGTTCAGGTTCTACGGGCGGTTGCGGTGTTTCGTCCACGGTAGGCAGTTCCACGAATTCATCCTTGTTGTCGCTGTCGAAATTGATCGACGGTTTCAGGGTGATTCCCGTGACGTTTCCTTCCGGCGATTCCTCCACCCCCATTGGAATCAAGATGGCATCCCCACCTTTGAAATAGATTTCATCGATACCCTGCGGTTTTGCCGCCTCCTCTTTAATCATCTTGCGCGTAGCCGTCACCGTGTTTCCGTTTGCCGTTACCGCTGTGATGTTGGCCGTCAGCTGTTTCACCTTGTCCTTTTCAAACAGCCAGTATACCTCTGCCGGATTCAAGTTCTCGTGCGTATACGTCAGCACATGATTCAGTCCGTCATCCAGCGTGATGGTCCAGCTGGTAAAGCTCTTTTTGAAATCCTCCCCATACGTCAGCGCTATGCGGCTGTTCTGCATGGTACATTTCACCGTAGTCTGCGTCGTAGTAGCCTTTTGAATCACCATGGTCTGTTCCCCCGCATAGTACGGCACCTCCATTTGTTGCAGCAGTTCCATGGGCGAGTGAGCAGCCACCGTATACGTGCCCACCGGCAGTTCCAGCGGTTTAGGCACCTCCGTCAGTTGAGCATACTCCTTTTTCACCTCCGTAATGCCTTCGCTTGTTCCCGTGATGCTCACGGGGAAGCGGTCGGTTTCAGCACCTTGCGCCCTGACAGCCTGCGTATCGATGCCCACCTTTTTCAGGGCCACCCCCAGTTCCAGTTTCCCCTGCGGCAGATTTTCGGTACGTTCCCCCATCAGTTCATTTTTCATTTCGCATCCACACAGTGCGACGCAGCCCGTCAGGGCTATGAATATATATGTCTTGATCGATTTCATGAGATAATAACAGTATTAAGATGAAAGATTAAAGCCATTCCGACGGAATGTCGATGATGATATCCTGATCCACGGTACTTTCGTCGATAGTAATATCGATGCCCAAGTTTCCCGCATCCTTTTTCGGCTGTATGTTCAGCGTCCATTTCTGGTTGGGTGCCATCCGGTAGCTCACCGTCTGCGTTTGCTTCTTACCGTCGCTCATGCGCACATAATGCACAGTAGCCTTCACCGTTTCCCCGGCCGTATTCAGTTTCACGTACCAAGGCTCCGTATCCGTCTTGGCCCAGGTAGCATTTCCTCCTGCAGCTTTCAGCGCCTCCGTTTCATACACCACATAATAATCGCTGAAATGCTTGTCCATCTCCGTAGTGTTAAACTTCACCAGCAATTTGCCGCACGTAGGCGCACAGTCCACGTTCAGCGTCACCTCCTTGCCCTGCACGCTAAACGGCATGCTGCCCACCATATAAAACTCCGTGCGCGAAGCCGCCGATTCCTTGCCATAGTGCGCTTTAATCAGGTAACTACCGTTGGCCAGGGTAATGGTTGCCGGTTTTTCGCTGTACGTAAACGACTGTTTCACCTCCTCATTCTGCAGAATTTCCACGGTATAGTTTGCCGTATTGGCATACTCACTTTCTGTTACGGCGCGGGTAAGAGCTTCAAAATCAGTTTGCGCCGTTACTCCCAGAGCCAGGGTTCCGTATCCCGGTTGTGTCAGCTCATCCACTTCGGTCGATGAAGAGCAGGCTGCCGACAGCAGTGCGATGCCCATCAGATAGGGCAACAGTCCTTTTTTCATGATGTTTTGCTTTTAAGATTGCGAATTCGTTTAAGATATCCCGACTAGCAGAAATACAGTCACTTCCGCTAACCAGCCGCAAATAACCTCAATTAATTTCACATCTGCAAGGTCATATTTTATTCTTTTTGGTCATTTTTTTAAGAAATGTCAGAAATGTCGCCTTTTTCTTCCGGAAAACGTAGCCAAATTTTAAAATTTAAGTCCGATTATTCAGCGATATCCTCCGAAACTTTCTATCTTTGTAGGGCATGAGAAGCCGCTTTAATTATAGCCGGTTTCCGAGTATCCTAACCTAAGAGTTGAAACGATGATAGAAAAAGAACTACCCCATATAGATTTGCCGGCCGACTGGATAGCGGGCACCGACGTCAGTAGAGACCTGTTGAATATGTACGCCAATTATCCCGTACGCCTGAAGTGCGAGATGTGCGTTCTCTGTACCGGAGGCAAAATCAATGCCGCCGTCAATTTAAAGCAGATCGAAGTAGTCCCCCATGATTTTGTCGTTCTGCCTCCCGGCACCATCTTTCAGATATCCAGCATCGAGGGCGATCTCTCTCTCTACATTCTCGGCTTTTCCCAGCAGTTTCTGCAGCGCGAAGACCGCCTGAAGCAAGTGCTCGACATCACCTACCTGGCCTTCGATTCCCCCGTCAATCACCTCACCCCCGAAGGTTTTGATCTGATGCTCGACTATTACAAGTTTCTGATTCGTCTGTATGAATTCTTCGACGAGAAGCAGCGCAACATGCTGGCCCCCGGTCTCTTCTCCAACGTTCAGCTGGGTATTGCCATGGCCTATCGCGACGTCAGCTACGAGCAAGGCGGCCTCACAAAGAACGAACAACTCTGCCGCGACTTCGGCCAGCTGGTGATGAAGCACTACGCCCACACGCGCAACGTATCCTGGTACGCCAGCCAGCTAGGCATTACCCACGCCTACCTCTGCAGTGTAGTGAAGCAAGTCACCGGCCAGACCTGTATGGACATCATTTCCTCCGCTGTGATTATGGACATCAAGTCACAGCTGAAACTCACCAACCTCTCCATCCAGTCCATATCCGACTCCCTGAACTTTGCCAACCTCTCCTTCTTCGGCAAATACTTCAAGCGCCACGTCGGCATGAGCCCCTTGGAATACCGTAACAGCCGGTGAGTGCCTTCACACTCCCGGCTTCATCACCACGCCCCGTTTCTTCTTGCCGTCCATCTTCACCGTGATGGGCTGTTCAAAGCGCACATGCCTCAGATACTCCGTTTCGTGTACGGCCGGTTGCGCATTCAGAAACTCCTGGTCGTACACCCCGTCGTTCATATACGCATTGATGGTGAAATACCCCACGCCAAACGACGTCAGGTTCTGGAAGAAATGCGTACCCTGGCTCGGGTCCACCCGATAATTCGTCAGTCCCGCCTCCACAATCACCTTTGCCGCGCTGATGTGCGGCCATTTCACCGGAATTCCCAGCCACGTATCACTGCTTCCCCAGCGTCCCGGTCCCACCAGCACATAATTCTTCCCCTCATCCAGGAACTGCTTGTTCAGTTTTTCTATCTCCCAGGCTATCTCCTGGTTGTGCGAGGCACTGTAATGCTCCGTCTTCACATACACCACATCGTGCAGTTCGTGCATAATGCCATGTCCCAGCGAATTCTCCGAGCGCAGAATCACCTCTTCGTCGGGAATCGCCGTCAAGTCCTCGTCCAGCATCTCCTTGCTGTCCACTATCGGCCTTATCTGCAGCAGATAGAACGTGCCCGACTTATCCTTTTCGCGGCTCATGGTAGCCGCAAACTCTATCTCCACCGGTCTCCGCATCTCCTCCTGTCCGTACTTCAGTGCCAGTTGCAGCAGCCGGGCCAGCGGAAACACATCATGCTGTAAGATATTGGCAAACGTAATCACCTTTCTGCCCCCCGGATACAGTCCGTCGTGAATCACCTGGTCATACGGGTCATACGTCGATGCGATGTAGCGCAGCGCCCCGTCCTTTTCCGCCTCCTTCACGTGCAGTTTCAGCAAGTTAAATCCGTCGTCTATCGAGAAGTTATGCCCTGCGTTGCTCAAATCCAGCGCATAGAATCTCGTCTGCGTCTCCTTCAAAGCTATCTCCAGCTCGCTGGTCTGCAGCACCCGGGTAGGGTGGTAGGGCGAGAACCTCAGCGTCATGCCCCCGTCCACGATATACTTGCCCAGTCCCAGTGCCAGGTTCACCGTACCCTCTTCCGCCTGTTCGTCGCCTATCGGATAATAGTTCAGCGAGCGCGCCACGCCCGACATGCTCGGATAATAGCGGTCGCCATACTGGTTGCCCACCACCTCCTGCAGAATCACCGCCATCTTCTCCTGGTCTATCACGTTGCTGGTAGCCTGCATATACGCCTTCGAATCGCGGAAATACACCGAAGCATACACCCCCTTGATAGCATCCGACAGCATTCTCAGCATTTCATACTTATCATCCAGATACGGAATCATATACGTGTTGTAGATTCCGGCAAACGGCTGGTAGTGCGAGTCCTCCAGCAGCGACGACGACCGTATAGCGATGGGCGACTTCACCACGTCGAAGAACGTAAAGAAATCCTCCACCAGCCGGTCGGGCAGTTTCGCCTTCACGAAATACCGCAAGATAGTCTCATCATCCGCATCGCTCAGCGCCACCTGATACAGATTATTCGTCTCCATAAACTCGTCGAACACATCCGTACACAGCACCACCGTCTTGGGGATGGCCACCCGTGCATTCTCAAACTCCTCGAATTCCGGATGCCGTTTCACCAGGTTGTCGATAAACGCCAGACCACGCCCTTTGCCTCCCAGCGACCCCTCGCCGATGCGGGCAAAGTTAGAATAGCGGTCAAAGCGATCCCGTTTGAACACCGCCACCACCCCCTGGTTCTTCATCTTCCTGTACTTCACGATAGCCTCGAATATAATCCTTCGGTGCGCATCCACATCCTGCAGGCTGTTCCAGGTAATCGGTTTCAGAAACTCCGCCACCGGAAACATCGCCCTGGAGTATAGCCATCGGCTCACATGATTCCGGCTGATATGAAAGAGAAACGACTCCGCCGGAATGGCAAACAAGATATTCTGCAACTCCTTCAGGTTTCTTACCCGTGCTATCTCCTCGTGCGTATCCGGATTTCGGAACACGAAATCCCCGAACCCGAAATTCTCCATCACGCTGCGGCGCAAGTCCACGTCCATCTTCTTCGAATTCTTGTCGATGAATGCCGCCCCATACTTCGCCGCATACGCCACATTCTCCGTTTCCGACGACTGGATGATGATTGGCACAAACGGATCCTCCCGTCTTATCTCCGCACAGAGCCTGATGCCCGCCAGTCCATCCTTTTCGCCCCCCTCCGTTAGGGGGAATCTCACATCCGTCACCACCCCCAGGATATTGTTCTTGAATCGCTCATACAGTCCGCTGGCCTCCTCGTACGTACGCGCCAGCACTATCTTGGGCCGTCCCCTCATGCGCAGCGTCCGCTGGTGCGCATTCAGCGCCTCGGTCGAGAACTCCTGGCTCTGCTTCAGCACAAACTTATACAAGTTCGGCAAGATCGACGAATAGAACCGTATCCCGTCCTCCACCAGTAATATCAGCTGCACGCCCACCTCGTTCACATCATGCTCCAGGTTCATCTTATCCTCTATCAGCTTGATGATAGACAGCAGCAAGTCCGTATTGCCCAGCCAGCAGAACACATACTCAAACATGCTCAGGTCCTCGCCCATGATCCGCTTCGTGATGCCGTGGCTGAAAGGCGTCAGAATCACCATCGGAATATGCTCGTACAGACTCTTGATGCTGCGTGCCACGTCGAAACTCTCGTTATCGCCCGTTCCCGGCATACAGATAATCAAGTCGTAGGGCATGGCCGACAGTTGCGCCAGCGCCTCTTCACACGTCGTCACCTGGCAGAATCGGGGAGGGTAGCGCAGCGACAGCGACGTATATTCGTTGAATATTTTCTCGTCTATCCGTCCGTCATCCTCCAGCATAAAAGCGTCATACGGATTGGCTATCAGCAACACATTGAAGATGCGTCGCGTCATCAGGTTGGCAAATTGCGTATCCTTAAAATACAGCTGATTGAGTTTCAGTTTGCTTAGCATAGCTCTAGGGGTTAAATCAACCCTGCAAAAATAGTGATAATCCGGATTTATCGCTATCTTTGCGCCACATTTTTTCAAATCCGAAACCTAATAAACAATAATCGATATGTTATTACCCGAATTAAAACAACGGCGCGACAAAATCCGCGCCCTGATGGCCCAGCAAGACATCGATGCCGCCATCTTTACCTGCAATGTCAATCTGCTCTATACCTACGGCAGCGTAGTCAGCGGCTACCTCTACCTGCCCCTTCACGCCCCGGCCCATCTTTTTGTGAAGCGCCCCAATAACCTCAAGGGCGAACACATCCACGAGCTCCGCAAGCCCGAACAGCTCTCCCAGCTCATTGCCGATTGCGGTTTGCCCCAGCCCCGGCGTCTGATGCTCGAAGGCGACGAACTTCCCTACAGCGAGTACACCCGTCTGGCCGCCTGCTTCCCCGATGCCGAAGTGCTGCCCTGCGGCAACGCCCTCATCCGTCAGGCCCGTAGCGTGAAGACCGAGTTCGAAGTAGAGATGTTCCGTCGTTCCGGCCAGGCCCATGCCCGTGCCTATGCCCAGATACCCGCTGTCTACCGTCCCGGCATGACCGACCGCGCCCTCTCCATCGAAGTAGAACGCCTCATGCGTCTGGAAGGCAGCCTTGGCCTCTTCCGCGTGTATGGCCGTAGCATGGAAATCTTCATGGGCAGCCTGCTGGCAGGCGACAATGCCGCTTCCCCCTCGCCCTACGACTTCGCTCTCGGCGGCCAGGGCATCGACCCCTCCCTGCCCGGTGGCGCCAACGGCACCCTGCTGCAAGAAGGACAGACCTTCATGGTAGATATGGGCGGTAACTTCCTGGGCTACATGAGCGATATGAGCCGCGTCTACTCCATCGGCCGCCTGCCCGACACCGCCTACGCCGCCCATCAAACCTGCCTCGACATCCAGGCCTCCATTGCCGCCGTAGCCAAGCCCGGTGTGGTGTGTCAAGACCTCTACCAGCTGGCCCTGGACAAAGTACAGCAAGCCGGCTTTGCCGACTACTTCATGGGAGTAGGGCAGAAGGCCAAGTTCATCGGCCACGGCATCGGCCTCGAAATCAACGAAGCCCCCGTGCTGGCCCCCCGCATGCAGCAAGAGCTGGAGCCCGGCATGGTATTCGCCCTCGAACCCAAGATAGTACTTCCCGGCATCGGCCCCGTAGGTATCGAAAACTCCTGGGCAGTTACCGCCGAAGGCATTGA
>Charlie_p2__coassemble_922_pt1 | contig 79155 bp, 66 predicted proteins | sample Charlie_p2__metabat2_high_PE_024 | metagenome-assembled genome bin Charlie_p2 | reverse complement strand
ACTACAGAGAGAAATACAAACGACGGCGGCGTTTATAAAAAAACTACAGATACAGCTGGGTGAACAATAACCAATCAATATCAAACTACAAGACTAGAGATATTCTACAAAAAAATGGGGGGATTTAGCCATTGATAGCTAAATCCCCCCAAATATATGAAATACCTTCAGGTATAAAATCTAATTCCTATTATTTGTATACGATTTGAGTATGTTCTTTCTTGGTCAAATTAGGAATTACTTGTCCTGTCTTCAAATATAGAGTCTTCAATTTAGGACCACGACTTACGTTTAATGTCTTCAATGCAGGACACTCAGATACATCAATAGATTCTACTCCATCATAATCTTCGTACCATACCTCCATACCTAAATTCAAATTATCAATCACTGAAGAGATAATCTTAATATGAGGACAATCTAAAGAATAGCGACTTAGTACAAAATTTGCAACAGGATTATCACCCAAATTATAAACTTCTATTTTACGATTTGAAGAGAAGATAAGCGATCTTACTTTATGTAGACCTGAAATATCAAGTTTCGTCATATCATCTACATTAGCCAAATCAATAGTTTCCAAATTTGGAAATGATTCAATACCTGTCAAATCTGAAATACGTTTCCAATATTCAGTATTTACAAAAGAAGTAGCCTTCACACCATCTTCTACTACAATACAAGTGGTTGCGCCTGCCGGCATAACCCAACCCTTATCAATGCATAGTTGTCTGAAAACAGCATCGGGAAAATTAATTTCTTTAGCATTTGCATCTTTTTGGGTAACTACTATTGTTTGGGAAATAGGGCCATTTTCCTGATTAATATCAATTGTACCACCACGAGTCACAGTTCCTTCTTTCAAATCATAACTTACTGTTACAGTAGACAAGCCATCTTCTCCTACTATAGGTTCAGAAATCTTCTGATTAGTAATCCAACTACTACCTTTAGGAACAGAAATTCCATAGGGTACATTGTATTTTAATTCAAAAGAGATAGTTCTAGCCGACAAATCATCAAACATCAATGATTTATTATCGACAATAATGGCATCTGTCTGCTTTTGCAAAAGATCTACCGTTACAGTATTATCTACCAACGGACTAGAAAGTGTAATCTTAGTAGAACGGTTCTTATAAGTAGCATTGGCTGCCACTTCGAACTGCATAGATACTTTACCGCCAAATTCTGCACGCTTCAAGAAAGTTACCCATTGCTCACCACCCTCAGTAAAAGAAACAGTAGGCTCTACAATATTAGAATTTAACAGAATGGCAAGAGTTCCTTTATCTCTGCTCATGGATACCGATTCTTCAGAAATAAGTTTCATCATATAACCGGTTTGAGATTCAACCTTTAACGGAGCAACTTGAGAACCGGTAAAGAATTTAAAGGTAAAGCTACGGTATACGTTTTCTTCGTTAGGATCTACAGTAAAGGTTACTACATCGCCGTTTTTACCGGAAGTAGCGGATGGATGAGCCCAATCGCACACACCAGCCAAACGCCAATCTGCCGAGCTGGTTACGGTTACACTTACTTCACCCCCTTTTTGTTCTGCTTGGAGTACTTCGGTTGACAACGAAATAGAGGCATTGGCCTCTGTTGTTGACTCATCATCGTCAGAGCAACCCCAGAAAAGGGTTGCTGCTAACAATGTCATCATTATGTTTTTCAAAAATTTCATGTTTTACTTTTCTTTGGTTGAACTTAATTATTCTGCATTGACCGGAATACGTTTGGTACTGTTCTTTTTGTATTTATGTGTAGGATACTTCAATTCTTCGTTGTACAATCCCTTACATACAGATTGAAGGCGATCTACTTGTATACCATACAAAGAAGGATCCAAGGCAAAGAACATGTAATAGCCGTATCCTTGTTCTTTTTTACGTCTAGCAGTTTCTTCACTAAAATCACCGCTACCGCGACGAAGTTCGATGGACATACCTCCGCATTGTTTCAATGTCATACCGGTACCTGGGCTAGCAGCGCCACCGTAGTCGGCTACTGCATAATCACAATACTGACCAGGGTCTACCCCATCAATAATCTCTAGTTCATTAGAATACATAGCTCCCAAGTTGTAAAGAGATACAATCTTCTCGGGCATAGCCAACTTACACTCATACATCAGACGAGAACCTGCATACGCTGAATGACGAGCCAACCAAGGATTGTCCAAATCAGGATAATCAGAATATTCATCATCGAAAGCTACACCATCCAAGTTATAAGCACGGCAGCAAGCAGCCAATTCCTTAGCAAACTCACGGGCACCCATATCCGACAGCTGAGCTACTCCAGCCTCGTCGTGATTACCCAGGATACTCAGAATCACTTTCATACCGGCTCTACGCAACGGTTGCAGATATTCTTCATTATTATCCAGCAAGAACTGTACGTTGGGGTTGTTGGCCAAGTATACGCGCTTCTTCACGGGGTCCCAGTTGATATTGGCAGCAAAGAGCACTACGTGATCGAAATAATATTTACCGCTTTCAGTCAAGAATTCCAATGCGTTCAGCGGGTTGGTATCATTCACCTCGAAATACAACACCATAGTCACAGCACCGTCGCCTTTGAAGTTGCTGGGCTTGTTGCGGCTATCAGTAACCAGCAACACCATGTGTTGAGATTCTTTAGTAAAGCTTACACCTTCAGTGCTAGAAGTAGCCGTGATGGGCACAATGTAAGTCTTATCTTCCTTCATACCATCGAAAGCATTCAGCGTTACCTTAATACTCGGTGTAGCCTTATCATCGGGAGCCAATACAAACACACCGTCGTTGGCAATCTTCACATTGGCAGCGGGAAATACTTCATACGTAGTATTATGAATAGCATTGTATTCGGCAGCATAGGCTTCGTCTACCGCAATCTTTACATCTACTCCCTTTTGGGGCAGTTTAGACAAGCGGAAAGATATGTCTGTGCTGTGTACATTGCCTCTCATCTCGATTACAGAGCTGTTCTTATTGGTAGACTGATCTACCAGCAGTCCCTGCAATTTTGTGACATTTTCATATTGAGATTCATTCACTTCCTGACCCACAGTCACATCGTCATCGCACGCTGTAAACGCCATGCCACACAGCAGCATTGACAGGAAGGTATATTTCAAATTGTTTTTCATATTCATAAGTTAAATCGTTAAAGAATTAATTTTCAGGCAAAGAAACCGGCACCCAAGTAGCTTCTTTTTCGATGGTCAAATCATAACCGTTGGCTGTATGATCTTTGACCGTCTGACCGGCACCGTCGTCGAACTTCCAGTAAGAAATCAGTCCGTCTGATGCGGGATCTACCGTATAGAAGTGAGCTGGAGCCTTGATTTCATCGGCAGTCAGTTCCTTGTTCCAGATTCTGACTTCAGATACTACACCGTCGAAGAAACGGTCTGAAGAATAAGAATAACCTACCCAGAACACACGGTCGCCATTGTCTTCATTATGATGTTTAGCACCTAAGTCAACTGAAGACATGCTTACATTACCTGCATATTTTTCTTCACCATTCACGTATACCTTGATATTACCACGGTTGAAGGTTACAGCCACATGATACCATTTGTTGCTTTCGAACGTCAAATCAGGACTGGTCAAGTTTCCTGCACTAGTAGCAACCTGCAACTGATTAGAAGGCACACTGGCATCACCCAAACGAAGCAAGTAATGACCTTCAATACCCATCAGAGTGTTCAACTGATTAGGGAATGCATTGGCTTTGAACAATACCTCCATCGTCTGCTGAGAGAGGTTATTGAACTTAGCATCGTTATTGAAGTCCGGATAAGCTCTATTCTTGCTAAGGCTACAAACCACATTCACCAGTGAAGCACCGCGGAACACGTAGTAGTAATTCTTGGCACTCTGCAGAATGCCGATACCGTCGGCCGACTGCACACTTACCGGCAATACATACGTTTCGTTTCTATCCAAGTTGCCGATGTTGTTGAACTCAATCGGCAGTTTGGCACTGGTCACAGCACCCGATGAAATCACCGTAGAAGTTTCCGGCATAGAATAGTATTCTTCGGGCAGCAAAATGGCATTTTCATCGTAGTAAGCCATGCGATAAGTAGGCAGTAATTCTGGAGCCGGCGCCATAATTACTTTAATGTCATAAGCTTCCGGCTTGGCAATAGCTACAGACAAACCATCTTGTACCTTATCATCGCCCGCTTTAAATTTAATTTCTTTCGTAAAGATAGAAGATGAAATGTAAAGCTGGTTGTCGTAATGATGCTTGTCTTCATCATACTCTTGGCAACCGACCAGCAATGCGGCAAAGCCGGTTACAGCAGTGAATAATAGTTTATTGATTTTCATAGATAATCATTATTTTACAGTGGGACTTATGATATTGATAGCATCTCTCAATGTAGGATAAATACGTGCTGCATTGAAATAATCCTTTTCGATATTTTCTACAGAGATACCGACTCTGGTAAATACATCCGATGTACCCAAAGCCCAAGTAGCAGCACCAATGATACTGGAAGTACCGTCTACAAACTTACCATAGGCATCGCCTGAAGCTGTCTTATACGGAGTAGAAACACCGATTACAAAACGGTCGGTAGGTACATCCTTCACAATACCCATATGAACCAAATAAGACATTTGAGAGAGATTTACTGCATGATGTGCATATACAATGATGTATTTGCATTCAGCCAGAATGCTCTTGGTCATCACGTTCTGCGGAAGTCCTTTGAACAGCAATTCTTTGTCGGCATTCGCAGCTTTCCAGGCAGCAATCAAATCGAAGAATGCACCCTGACGGGCTGTTTCAGCTGCAATGGCTTCTTCTTCTACCAAAGAATTCAAATCGTATCCGGTAAAGTTCATTTCGATACCGTCTACTCCCAAAGCAGTGCAGGCATCCAGAGCCTTGGTTGTTTCAGCCTTGCAGAATTCGATGAAACGAGTAGCATTGTCTACCACTACATCGCCTTCACCCTCTGTACCTTCCTGTCCTTCTTCTGCAGGAGCAGGCTGTTGGTTGGCTTCAGCTTCCAAGATAGCCTTCCAGTCACTATCAATCTTATCGAAGTCTATCAGACCAATGACTTTGGTACCTTTTTTGCGAACCTCGGGCATTTCATCTTTATTTACCTGACTTACTTCCAAGACATTAGTAAAACAAATGTAGTCCAAGCTGTCGGGCATGTCGCAAAGATGCTGACTGCGGTTAGTAGGTATACCTCCCTGATTATTGAAAGAAGCAATCACCACCTGATGATCTGTATTCTTGAAATCCACCAGCGATTGCAGGTATTGTGCATAAAGCTCGGGATTCTGAGATTCCAAGGTAGGAGTATTCAACTCCAAGCTTTCCACTTCTGTCCAGTCCGAGCAAGAAGTGGCGGCCACCAACACCACTCCAGAGAGCAATGTCTTGAACAGGCCGTTTCTGATATTTCTTTTCATATTCGTAATAGTCATTTAAAATCCAATTATTTACAATCCCACCATACGTGTGTGGCCATGGTATCACCTTTTTTCGTATTAGATTCCTCGTCCAATGTAGCAGCAGCTGCTTCCACATATTCTTTATTCTCACGGTATTCATTTACCGGATAGGACATACGGCGAGCACCTTCTTGATCGTCTACCACACCCTTGCTTTCATTAGCAGCCATCGGCATGAGTTTCGGATAGCCTGTACGACGGTATTCAGACCAAGCTTCCATACCATTGGGGAAGTTGGCAATCCATTTTTGAGTGATAATACGTTCCAATGATTGTTCGAAATCACCGTCTTGCCAAGCCACAGTCACATTGGTATTAAGCGGTGCTGAATAATCATAGTCCTGCTTGTTTTGACCTTTCAAAGGATCTACATAATTAGACACCTTGCTTTTGTTGGCCAGGTATGCGTTCAAACCTTCAGAGATACCGTTTTCCTCGAAAGAAATGCGGATACCTTCTTCGTACAAACTCTTGGCATCACCACCCATGTTCCATCCGCGGAGCGCACCTTCGGCACGAAGGAAAGCCACTTCTGAAGCACGGAACACTACAATATCAGTATTTTCGGCCACTTTCATAGTAGAATAACCATGCGACCAAGAATTGAACTCACCCTGACGGATACCGCGACGCAAGCCTACATATAATCTTCTGTCACCTGTGTAATTGTCACCAGAAACTTCACCAAATGTATTTTTTCCATAATAGGCATCCCGACGAGGGTCATTGAAAGCATTCATGTAGCAAGTCAAATCGGCAGCAATGCGAGCATCATTCCACATAACCATGAAGCGTTGCCACGGATTGTGGTCGGCCACTTTACGATAAGCACCGTCGGCTGCAGTAGTCATTACTCCACCGGCTACAGCTTCTTCGGCCAACTGCTGAGAAGTCTTACCATCTACAGTGAATCCGCTTACATAGCAAGTACGCATAGCCATACGCAACTTCAAAGAGTTAGCAAATTTCACCCAAGCAGCAGTGTTACCTTCATAAATTTTATCGGCACCTGCACTGAAGTTCTGACTGGCGTATTTACCTAACACAGCAATAACCTTATCCAAATCCTGGAACATCTTGGTATAGATATCTTTCTGAGAGTCGTACGGCGACTTGATGGCATTGGCCACACCTACCTTAGAATAAGGAATAGGACCATAAGTATCGGTAACACGCAACATCACAGCGATACGATACAATTCTGCCAATGACAAGTACAATTCTTCTTGACTCTGAGAAGTCAGGTTAAAATAGGTAGGATAAAATTTCTGATAGAAATCATTGAACGGAATGGCCTGCCAAGCTTCAGAAGGATTGAATGTGGCATAACGACCAGACCAACCTGTACCCAAGTTAGAGTCGGCAACATAACCTCCCAAGTTACCAGCCATCAAACACTCTACATACTGAGCGAAGTTTTCATGCTCGGGCATCATCAAGTCCTGGAGGTTCAGCACCAGTGCTTTCACCAAATACAAATCGGCACCCATATCCTCTGTATCGGGTTCATGGGGATTTTTATTATAGTCTTCGAAATTGCTGGTACAAGCTGTAGTTCCAAAAAGGAACATACCCGCAACCAACTGTAATATTGTATTCTTTTTCATCTGTATCTTTTTTAGAATTTAAGTTTCAAATTGAATCCCACGCTGCGAAGGCTAGGCATCATGAAGTAGTCGATACCTTGGTAATAATTACCGGTGCTGGCCACTGCTTCAGGGTCGAACGGAGCCTTGCTGTAAATCATCCACAAGTTGCGGCCTACCAATGACAAGGTGATATCCATTACGTTTTTCAGCTTCGCTCTAGGAATAGTATAGCTGATAGAAGCTTCCTGCAGACGTAAGTTCGTTGCGCTGTAAGTATAGTATTGAGGAATACCACTGTCGGCACCTACCACCGTATACCAGTTTTGAGCGTCTACCTGATCGGTTCCGTTCACCCATACACCACCGTTATCACGGGCAGCTGCCGAAGCTTCAGATACACCGTAAGAGTCTAACACAGCTTGTGTAGCTGAATAAACCACACCACCTAAGCGAGCAGTGAGCAAGAAGCCCAGACCCCAATTTCCATATTGGAAATCGTTACGCCAAGCCATGTTGGCTTTCGGGAATACTGAACCCAAGAAGATGTCACCAGCCTTTTCATTAACAGCTACCTTACCTTCTTCGTCTACGTAGATATTGTTGTTAGAATCGCGAACCAAATCTTTTACTGAGTAAAGGTCACCCAAAGAGCCACCTACTTTCAGCAAGAATTTAGCATTCGACAAACCACCTACTTCCAAACGTTCTTTAGAAATGGTTTCACCGGTAACCGGGTTTACATACCCATCAATCAAACTCAGAATCTTATTCTTATTGGCACTGAAAGTATAGTTAGAGTTCCAAGTGAATTTATTCCAAGTGTTCTTGAAGCCAAGTGACAATTCTACACCACGGTTACGTACTTCACCAGTCTGAGCATAGAACTTATTATAACCACCTGTCGGAGACAACTGTGCATCGACTGTCTGATTATAAGTTTTTGTGTTATAGAATGATACATCAAGATTAAAATACTTCAAGAAACGAGCTGTCAAACCTACTTCCCAAGACTCTGTACGTTCGGGTTTCAATTCATACAACGGATAAGCAGCCTGTGACTTGTAGGCACCGGTAGAAGGATCCCATTCGAAAGTCGGGTTAGCCAGGAAGCGACCGAAAGGCAAACCTACAGAAGCCCAAGAAGCACGCAATTTTAAATAAGAGATGCTTTCCGGCAAGTTAAAGATTTCAGACAGCAAAATAGAAGTACCTACTGAAGGATAGAAGAAAGAACTCTGCTTAGAGTTAGGACCAGCCAACTGAGAAGGCCAGTCGTTACGACCCGTCAGTGTCAAGTAATAAGCATTCTTATAACCTACTTCAGCCGAAGCAAATACAGATTGAGTCTGTTCACGATAACCTACTTCTTCGCGTTTAGTAGTTTGCTTATCAAGCTGAGATACAGAGAAGAAGTTAGGCAAACCATTGGATGCAATGGGACCTTTCACGGCCAATGATTCCGAAATATTATCTGAATAAGAAGCACCGATATTAGCAGTCAAACTCCAGTCGTCGCCAAAATTCTTGTTGATGTTTACCAAGAAGTCTGCATAGGTCTGCTTATCGTGCATACGAGTAATGCCGTAATAACCGTTCTGGCCTTCAGCAATGGTTGTTTCAGTAGAAGCATAATACTTCTGCGTATAGTCGTTGTAAGAGTTATCGATACGAACACGTCCGCTTACGTTCAACCAGCTCAAGATATCGTAGCTCAAACCAGCGCTCAACATATAACGGTTCTTGTCGTTTTCACGCAAGTTACGGTAGTTGATCCAATACGGGTTCTGCAAACGGAAGGAACCACCACCTTGCGGCCAATATTGTGTATAGATATTACGCTCTAAATCATAACGTTCATACATCTTATAATCTTCCCAATCGTTACCACGCGGGAACAGATAAGCCGATGCCAATGGGTTGGCATAAATACCTTGGTTGGTCATGTTGCGGTCTTTCTGCATCACGTACTGTGCACCTACATCCAACTTCATTTTATCGTCCAAGAAAGAAGTAGTATTACGGAATGTAAAGTTGTAACGGTCGTACTTGTTGTTGGGGATGATACCGCGAGAGTTTACAGCAGCAGCCGACAGATATGTCTGGTTTTTCTCCGTACCAGTAGACAAAGTAACGGTTTCTGTACCGATAATACCAGTTTGCATATAATCGTCTTTCGGGTCGTAACCACGGTAATTGGCATCGTTCAGTTTTTTACCCCAGCTGGCATCTGTACCAGAAGTACCGTAACGATTCTGGAACTCAGGCATTACAAAGGGGTTCAGCATTTCAGTGTTGCTGGATACCGTCAGCGATACGCGACCTACTTTACCTTTCTTAGTAGTAATCACAATAGCACCGTTAGAAGCATTGCTACCATACAAAGCGGCTGCAGCAGCACCCGACAATACTGACATTGATTCGATATCTTCGGGGTTGAGGTCAGCAATGGCTTCGGTAGAACCCTGAGAGTCAAATTCCTTGCCACCTCCGGTAGAACTTAAGTTATACATCGGAATACCGTCGATTACATACAACGCATTGGAAGACTGCTCGATACCTCTGGAACCACGCATCACTACCTTGCTGGCACCACCGATACCAGAAGAAGAAGCATTGATGTTCAGACCGGCTACCTTACCATTCAGAGAGTTTATGAAGTTGGCATCTTTCACAGCCAAAGCCGATTCTGCATCTACCTGGGTAACGTTATAGCTCAATGCCTTTTCTGCACGCTTGATACCCAAGGCAGTAACCACTACTTCATCAATCAACTGAGAGTCTGTAGCCAGCTTCACTGCCAGTGGAGTATTACCCTTCACTGCAATTTCCTGCGTGGTGTAGCCGATATAAGAAATCTGCAGCACCGGATTGGCTTCAGTAGTAACCAAGGTAAAATTACCGTCCATATCGGTAATGGCACCTACGGTAGTACCTTTTACCAACACGTTTACACCAATCAGCGGACCCATATCATCGGATACGGTACCGGTAATGGTGCGTTCCTTACCTTGCTGAACACCGTTTTGAGGAGTTTGATTCTTTTCTGATAAATAAACTACATTTCCTTCGATCTTGAAAGAGATGTTCTTTCCTTTGAGCACTGTATTCAATACTTTTTCGATAGAAGCATTGGATAGTTTTACATTTCCTACCGACAAAGACGCCAGCTTATCGTCGTAGAAAAAGTTGTAACTGGATTGAGACTTAATTTGTTCAATGACCTTTCCGAGAGTGGTCTGAGAAACATTCAAATCCAGCTGAGCAAATGTCCACTGGACAGAAAATGCCATGAACAACAACATCATTGAAACCCGCATGATCCATGGGGCATGAGAAACATGATTGTTTTTCATAAACAAAATTTAAAATTAAACATGAGTTAACGTGCCTTTCCTATAGGATTCATCCTAGGAAGCGTACCTTATTATAACAATTCAAACCAAAAATAAACTTACTCAAAAAAGAACTTTTTTTTAAAAAATTCTTTTTTTTCAAAAAAAAAGGAACTAAGACGGTTATACTGTCCTAGTTCCCAACGTATTATAAAATACACCTAAAATATGTCTATCTGAAAAATTACGTTTATTTCTTCGTATATATACATTAAATAGAAGATTGAGGCGACAAATAAACTGTGCGTCCATCTATCCTATACTTCACTGGTATAACGTGGTTGATTGACTTCAATACATCTTCTATCCGAGCCGATTTAATCAGCACACCAGAATAGGTACTTTTCGTATTAAAATCGGACGACAACACAATATTTATATTATAATACTGCTCCAAGGTACGGCCGATGGTAAAGATATCGGCACCTTGAAACACAAAAGAACTGTTGTGCCAATTTTCTATACCGGTAGTGAGCTGACGCACCACCAGACGGTGGTTGATACCGTCGAGTTCGGCTTGCTGTTTGGGAGCCAATACAATGCCTCCTTCATCGTGATTGCCCTTCACTTCTATCTCACCTTGCAGCAAGGTGGCCACAGCCGACTTACGCTGTTCGTCGGTCTTTAAGTTGAATACTGTACCCAGCACTTTTACCTTCATGGCATTGCTGTGTACCACAAAAGGCTTAGCGGGATTCTTAGCTACCTCAAAATAGCCTTCACCTTCCAGATAGACTTCCCTACCCTCTTCTTCAAAAGTTTCAGGATAGCGGAAACGGGTATGCTTGTTGAGCCACACTTTGGTGCCATCCGATAAGATAAGTTGTTTGATTTCCTCTCCGGTAGATACAGCCACCAAGGGTTCACTCCAAATTTCGGACTGCTGCCCGGTGAACCACATCGCTCCGCCCAACAAGAAAACGCCAATCAGCATAGCTGCATACTGCATCCATCTGCGTACGCTCCACAGTCTGACTGCAGGCCGGGAATCTTTCTCCAATCGTTGGAACAACCGGCTTTCGGCTGCATCCAGTTCAAGAGTTTGTTCGGCAGAATTTATTTTACCAGCGTGATATATTTCTTCCAGTTGGAATAAATCCGATGCGTGTTCATCCGATTCATCCATCCATCTTTTTACCTTTCGTAGTTCGTCTTCCGTGCATTCTCCCACCAGGAATTTTGCAAATAATACCTCATCCAACATGTAATTATCCTTAGTTACCATGTAATTAAAACAATGTACCTTAAAAATATACTTATTTCATTAAGTATAAAAATGAAAAAAAGTACATGTATATTTTGCAATCTGCTACGCAGCAGTCTCAATGCCTTATACATGTGCGACTCTACCGTACGCTGTGAGATACCCAGCGCTTCGGCTATCGCTTTATTTTTCATATCATGCAAATAACTCAGTTTAAAGACTACCTTGCATTTATCGGGCAATTCATTGATAGCTTCAGCTATCTCTTTTCTCAATTCTGTATTCTCCATGCGCTTGATGACATCATTGTTGTCTGGTCTGTAAAAATCCACTCGTTTCTCATGGATTTCCTGCACAAGCGCTTCATAATTGTCTTTCACTTCCCGATGCTTCAGCACATTCAAAGCACGCGTATACACCGCCCTATACAGAAAAGCTTGTATCTGTTCGCCTATTTCGATGGTATCTTTTTTGTGCCATAATTCCACAAAAACATCCTGAACCACATCTGCCGCCTCTTCCTCCCCCACTATGCGCTTGGCATAGAAAAGAAGATTGCCATAGTATGTACGAAACAGTTTTCTGTAAGTTACTTCGAATTTTTCACTCATTTAATCAACTATCTTAAATTAATCGTTTATGCTGTTTAGTATAATCACTGTTTGCATCGTGAGCAAAACTACTGAAATTATTTGTATCGCACATAGATTCTACCATCTTTTTACACCTTTCTATAGAAAATGTACTGAAATCAGGACCGGTTCATAAAATATTCTGACCCGCATCCGGCACGTGTTTTCTCCAGACCCTATCACTTGGACTTGGTAGGGAGTTGGTACGGACTTGGTAGGGAGCGGGTAGGTATAGCACTTCAGCGCTGACCAGCCCAATAGACACCGGAGAGAATCAGCACGATTCCCATTACTGAAATCGGTGTGATCTGTTCGCCTATCAATAACGAAGAACCTAGCATAGTGAACACCGGATTCAGATAGATATAGTTGGAAGCCCGCAAAGTGCCCAGCCGCACCAGTACCACATTCCACAGGGCATAGCATACCAGAGAAGCCACCACTCCTAAAAATACCAAATTGAAAAGAACTTCCCACCGCAAGAATCCAGCCAACGGGAATTGCCAGGGATGAAAGATGAAGGCCGGCAAAATGGTAAGCACTCCATAGAAAAATACTTTACGGGTGACAAAAGCCGATGGGTAACGGGCAATCATCTTTTTCATTATCAGACTATAGAATGCCCAGGATAAGGCAGCCAGCAAGGTGAGGAAATCACCCAAAGGAGAAATCTTTAGCACAAAACTGCCGTTGTAGACGACTAGGGCTACGCCCACCAAGGCCAGCAGAGAACCACCCAGCAAACGGGAGGTGGCTCGTTCTTGACGATAGATAGCCAAAGAAAGCAATGTAGTGAGCAAAGGAGCCGTGCAGACGATAAACGAGACATTCGTGGCCAGCGTAATGCCTAAGGCTGTGTTCTCGGTAAGAAAATAGAACGAGCCTCCTGTTACACCACCCAAGAGCAGCCACCCTTCATCTTTCCAACTATCGGCCCAGCGCTTCTTGGGGGCAATCAACCAAATACCTAGATAGGCAACTAGAAAACGCACCAAAAAAATCTCTTGTGGAGAAAGGCCATACCCTATCAGCACTTTGGTGGAAATGAAGGTCACTCCCCATACGCCTACAATCAGAACGGCCATCAGATGAAAAAGAATCGGTTTACTGCACTGCATACTACTTAAACTTTCGGGATGCAAAGATAAAGAAAATACCGCCTGAGTATATCTCATTATATCAAAAGAGATGAAAAAGGATGAAATCTTCGCAGATTTCATCCCCGGTATTCCATCCTAAAAACGACTTTCAATTTCAACCTATTGAATGATTATTACCATTCTTGTATTACAAACAAAAAATTAGTTTTAAAAAGCACTTGACAAATATAAAGAACAAAATAGCAATTATCAAGCTTTTAGCGCAGTTTTTTTAATTCTTTTCGCTATATATCTAAAAATAAACCCGTACATTTGCATGCGTTATCAACCGGCTACTAACCGGATTTAACCACAGAATAAACAATGTTTTCAACAATATACTAATAACAAACAGTATGGAATATAATTTCAGGGAGATTGAAAAGAAATGGCAGAAACGGTGGGCTGACAACAAAACCTACCAAGTGACGGAAGACGAAACGAAAGAAAAATTCTATGTGCTCAACATGTTCCCTTACCCGAGCGGAGCCGGACTGCATGTAGGGCATCCACTGGGATATATCGCTTCGGACATCTACGCACGATACAAACGACTGCAAGGTTTCAATGTACTGAATCCGATGGGATACGATGCCTACGGACTGCCAGCCGAACAGTATGCCATACAAACTGGACAACACCCTGCAATTACAACCGTCAATAATATCAACCGCTACCGCGAACAGCTGGACAAAATTGGGTTCTCGTTCGACTGGAACCGCGAAATACGTACCTGCGACCCGGAATATTACCAATGGACACAATGGGCATTCCAAAAAATGTTCAACAGCTTCTACTGTAACAGCTGTGCACAAGCCAAACCCATCAACTTGCTGATAGAACACTTCGACCAACAAGGCACTGAAGGACTGGATGTGGCCTGCAGCGAAGAATACCACTTCACGGCAGAAGAATGGAAAGCAAAAAGCGAAAAAGAACAGCAGGAAATCCTGATGAACTACCGCATAGCTTACCTGGGAGAAACCATGGTAAACTGGTGTCCGCAGCTGGGTACTGTATTGGCCAACGATGAGGTAGTAGACGGGGTATCGGAACGTGGAGGATATCCGGTGGTGCAGAAAAAGATGCGCCAGTGGTGCTTGCGCGTTTCTGCCTATGCACAACGATTGCTAGACGGATTAGACCGTATCGACTGGACCGACTCTCTGAAAGAAACTCAAAAGAACTGGATAGGACGCAGTGAAGGAGCTGAAGTACAATTCAAGGTGAAAGACAGTGACCTGGAATTTACCATCTTTACCACCCGTGCAGATACTATGTTTGGGGTAACCTTCATGGTACTGGCGCCCGAAAGTGAACTGGTAGCTCAGTTGACTACAGAAACTCAGAAAGCTGAAGTAGAAGCCTACTTAGAACGCACCAAGAAGCGTACAGAACGTGAACGCATAGCCGACCGCAGCGTAACGGGTGTATTCTCGGGCAGCTATGCCGTGAATCCCGTAACCGGCGAGGCGGTACCCGTATGGATCAGCGACTATGTATTGGCAGGATATGGCACGGGAGCCATCATGGCCGTACCGGCACACGACAGCCGTGACTATGCCTTTGCCAAACACTTCGGACTGGAAATCCGTCCGCTGGTAGAAGGATGCGACGTAAGCGAAGAAAGTTTCGATGCCAAGGAAGGCATTGTATGCAACTCTCCCAAGGAAGGGGTAACTCCCTACTGTGACCTGGTGCTGAACGGGCTGACCATTCAGGAAGCCATCGCCGCTACCAAAAAATATGTGAAAGAGCATGCTTTAGGACGCGTAAAGGTAAACTATCGCTTACGAGACGCTATCTTCTCTCGCCAACGCTATTGGGGAGAACCTTTCCCGGTATATTATAAAGAGGGCATGCCGTATATGATTCCGGAAAACTGCTTGCCGCTGGAATTGCCCGAAGTAGAGAAATTCTTGCCTACAGAAACCGGAGAACCGCCGTTGGGACATGCCAAGAAATGGGCATGGGATACGGTGAATAACTGCATCGTGGAAAACGAGAAAATCGACCAACAAACCATCTTCCCGCTGGAACTGAACACCATGCCGGGCTTTGCTGGCTCTAGCGCCTATTACCTGCGCTACATGGATCCGCGCAACCATCAGGCATTGGTAGACGGAAAGGTAGATGCGTACTGGAAAAATGTAGACCTCTATGTGGGCGGTACGGAACATGCTACCGGACACTTGATCTACTCTCGCTTCTGGAATAAGTTCCTGCACGACATGGGGGTATCCATCGCTGAAGAACCGTTCCAAAAGTTGGTAAACCAAGGTATGATTCAAGGACGCAGCAACTTTGTATACCGCATCAAGGATACCAATACTTTCGTATCGCTGAACCTGAAGAACCAATACGATACTACCCCACTCCATGTGGATGTGAACATCGTATCCAACGATGTATTGGATGTGGAAGCTTTCAAAGCTTGGCGTCCGGAATACCACAACGCTGAATTTATCCTGGAAGATGGAAAATACATCTGTGGATGGGCAGTGGAAAAGATGAGCAAATCGATGTTCAACGTAGTGAATCCGGATATGATTGTGGAAAAATACGGTGCAGATACCCTGCGTATGTATGAAATGTTCCTGGGCCCGGTAGAACAATCCAAACCTTGGGATACCAATGGTATCGACGGAGTTCATCGCTTTATCCGCAAATTCTGGAACCTATTCTACGATCGCAATGACAATTACCTGGTGACAGACGAACCTGCTACTAAGGACGAACTGAAAGCCTTGCACAAATTGATTAAGAAAGTGACTGGCGACATAGAACAGTTCTCTTACAATACCAGCATCAGTGCATTCATGATTTGTGTAAACGAATTGGCCGCCCTGAAATGCAGCAAGAAGGAGATTCTGAATCAGTTTATCGTAATCTTGGCTCCTTTTGCGCCGCATGTGTGCGAGGAATTGTGGGAAATGCTGGGCAACGAGGGTTCGGTATGCGATGCCCACTGGCCTGCATTCAACGAGGAATATCTGGTGGAAAGCAGTGTGAACTACACTATCTCTTTCAACGGAAAGGCACGTTTCAACATGGAGTTCCCGGCAGATGCTTCGGCCGACACCATTCAGACCACCGTACTGGCCGACGAACGTTCTGCCAAATGGATGGAAGGTAAAAGCGTAGTGAAAGTCATCGTAGTGCCGAAGAAGATTGTCAACATCGTTATCAAGTAATAAAAATATATGCAAGTAAACAAACCATCTAAGGCAGCTGTGATGAGGGAATTTAAGGATTATATCCTCATCACAATCGGGCTAATCAGCTACTCCATGGGTTGGGCAGCCTTTCTGATTCCTTATCAGATTACCACGGGAGGAACCACCGGTATCGGAGCCATCATCTATTACGCCACCGGATTCCCCATCCAATGGTCGTACTTCTTGATCAATGCCGTACTGATGACTTTTGCCATCAAAATTCTAGGGCCGAAATTCAGTATCAAGACTACGTATGCTATCTTTATGCTTACCTTTTTGCTTTGGCTGTTCCAGCTGATAGTAAACGGTGAAGATGGCATTCCACCGCTGGTATTAGGTGAAGGACAGGACTTTATGGCCTGCTTGATAGGTGCGGCCATGTGCGGTGTAGGCTTGGGTATGGTGTTCAACTGTAACGGAAGCACGGGCGGTACGGATATCATAGCGGCCATCGTACATAAATACAAGGATGTGACACTGGGCAGAATGATTATGGCTTGTGACGTAATTATCATTACTTCCTGCTACTTCATCTTCCAGGATTGGCGACGTGTGATATTCGGTTTTGTCACCCTATTCGTCATCGGTTTTGTATTAGACTACATCGTAAACAGTGCTCGCCAGTCGGTACAGTTCTTCATCTTCTCTAAAGAATATGATAAGATAGCCGATCGCATTATAAAAGATACACACCGGGGAGTCACTGTACTCGACGGTACCGGATGGTACAGCAAAGGAAACGTGAAGGTGCTGGTGGTATTGGCCTATAAACGGCAGTCGGTAGAAATTTTCCGCCTGGTGAAAGACATAGATCCCAATGCCTTTATTTCACAAAGTTCTGTCATCGGTGTATATGGAGAAGGATTTGATAAATTGAAAGGTAAATGATGAAAAAGAAATTTGTATTTGCTACCAATAATGCACATAAACTGGAAGAAGTGATGAGTATACTTGGTAACAAAATAGAATTGTTGAGTCTAAAAGATATAGAATGCCATGATGAAATCCCGGAAACAGCTGATACACTAGAGGGAAATGCACTGCTGAAGGCACGCTATATCTACGAACGTTATCATACAGATTGTTTTGCTGATGATACCGGCCTGGAAGTGGAGGCACTCCATGGAGCACCGGGAGTATACTCTGCAAGATATGCGGGAAATAATCATAACTCAGAAAACAATATGCGAAAACTGCTGGAAGAATTGAAAGGGGTGAATAATCGTAATGCCCGGTTCAGAACCGTATTCGCACTGATTATCGATGGAAAGGAACACCTGTTTGAGGGAATCGTCAATGGAGAAATCGTATCGGTGAGAAAAGGAACTTCCGGATTTGGCTACGATCCTATCTTTGTACCCAAAGGATATACACAGACGTTTGCGGAAATGGGCAATGCTGAAAAAAATAAAATCAGTCACCGAGCCATTGCTACACAAAAGCTCTGCAAATTCTTAGGAAGAAAATAAAAAGTGTGCCTCTCTCCTACTACGGATGAGAGGCACACTTTTTAAATTTATATCTTGTTACAACCCCAGTTTGGCAGAAATCTCTAACATCCGCTTAATGGGCTTGACAGCCTTTTCGGCCACTTCCGGCTCTACTATAATTTCAGGAGACTCGCTCTTTAGACAATCATATAACTTCTGTAAAGTGTTCAACCGCATATAATTACATTCATTGCAGGCACAAGTACCATCTTCGGGAGGTGCCGGTATAAACAGGGTATCCGGACATTGTTTCTGCATCTCATGCAATATACCCGACTCTGTAGCCACAATGTATTTCTTCTCTGGATGGGCCACTGCATATTTCAGCAAAGCAGCAGTAGACCCTACTACATCGGCCAACTTCAATACGGCGCCCTTGCATTCTGGATGAGCCAGAATTACAGCATCGGGATGTTCACGTTTTATTTCAACTATCTTTTCCACCGAGAATTGCTCATGTACATGGCAAGCTCCGTTCCATAATAACATATTCCGACCGGTGACTGAGTTGATATAATTTCCAAGATTTCTATCGGGACCAAAAATAATTTTTTCATCTTTGGGAAAACTTTCCACTATCTGACGGGCATTGGTAGAGGTAACCACCACATCTGTCACAGCCTTCACTGCCGCGGTAGTATTCACATAAGAGATAACGGTATATCCAGGATGTTCTTTGACAAATTGTGCAAACTCGTCTGCAGGACAACTGTCGGCTAATGAACAACCGGCAGCCATATCAGGTACCAGTACCTTCTTATCCGGACACAACACTTTCGCTGTTTCGCCCATAAAGTGTACTCCACACATCACAATGATATCGGCTTCCGTTTTGGCAGCCCATTGAGCCAAAGCCAGACTATCGCCTACGTAATCGGCGATATCTTGAATTTCACCTTTCTGGTAGTAATGCCCCAGAATAACTGCATTTTTCTCTTTCTTCAGCTGTTTGATTGCTTCTATCAGATTATCCATAATTATATTGTTTAATTCTTCTTCTAAGAAAAAAAATCTATTGATAGTGATAATAGGCTGTTGATAAGGTGGAGAAATTAATCTTTATTTTTTTGCTTTTAAAGTTATTAGTTTTAGAGAAAAAGCTGTGCATACTTTATTAACGTCTTGCTTTAGTTCTCTATTACCTGATAATAAGCTTTCTATCTAAACCTTTTTCCCATTCATCAACACCTGGTTGATAAATTGCAAAGTTAATAACTTTCCGGTGATATATCATGTTATCAAGGCTGAAAAATCTGTTGATACTCTTCTTGAAAAATCTGTTTAACTTATTTGTAATGTTCATTACATCTATGTTATGCAGTTTCTTTTGATTTATGCAAGTACTTTATTTTAAAATCTTTCCCTTATCTATTGACTGCTTTTCAACCGTTATTAACCAGGATGTGAACGGAAAAAAGTATCTTTGCACACGGAATAGCATTTCGATATTATAGTAAGGTATATGGAACATAGAAAACTAAAGATTACAGAACTGAACCGCATCAGTGTAGAGGAGTTTAAAGAGGCTGATAAATTGCCTTTAATCATTGTATTAGATAATATTCGTAGTTTGCACAACATTGGGTCTGTATTTCGTACCTCAGATGCTTTTCGTATAGAATCAATCTATTTGTGTGGGATTACTGCTACCCCGCCCCATCCGGAAATGCACAAGACTGCCTTAGGGGCAGAATTCACAGTGAACTGGAAATATGTGAATAACACGGTAGAAGCTGTTGATAACTTAAAACGTGAAGGATATGTGGTGTATGCTGTAGAACAGGCTGAGGGAAGTATTATGTTGAATAACATAGAGTTAGATCGCCAAAAGAAATATGCTGTGGTGATGGGAAACGAAGTGAAGGGAGTTCAACAAGAAGTTATTGATCACTCGGATGGGTGTATTGAAATTCCTCAATATGGTACTAAGCATTCCTTAAATGTATCGGTTACTGCCGGTATTGTAATCTGGGATTTATTCAAGAAATTGACTGGTGTATAAATCTGTTTCTTACAACTTTATACACCATTGATGTATGAGTTGTTAATCAATGTATGTGTCTTTATATCAGTGATTTATAAATTTAAGTAACTGATTATTCACATTGTTATTAACCATATATTAATGGGTGGAAAAACGGTTGATAACCAGTTAAGAGGATTCCTTTTTAAAAAAAGTGCCACTTCTGTATAAGGGAGCCATTTTCTTTTTGTATATTTGTTGGATATATAAACAAAAGGATTATGAAGGACATCAAGAAGCAAGTAACCTCATGGTTGGGTATTTTTCTAGGTTGCACCATTATGGCAGCTGGATTTGTATTATTTATCAACCCCTATGGAATAGTGCCGGGAGGTGTATATGGGGCCAGTATCGTGCTTCATAGTTTGTTTCCTACTATTCAAGTAGGTACTTTTGGATACATGTTCGATATACCGTTATTGATTCTTTCAGTCGTGTTGCTTGGTTCTAAGTTAGGTGGGAGAACCATTGCAGCTGCGTTATCCACTCCTTTTATTATGAATGCCATTTCGTGGTTGGTTTATCCTTCACAAGCTGCTTTGGAAGCTTTGGATCCTGCGCAGATGTTAGGGGGAACCATGAATATGACCGACCATTTGATGCTGACTACTTTGATGGGAGCTACCATTATCGGTATTGGTCAAGGAATCGTGGTGCGCAATCAGGCTACTACGGGAGGCAGCGATATTGTAGCCATGATTATTCAGAAGTATTTTCATATTAAGTTTTCTACAGCCATTTTGCTGGTAGACACGGTGGTAGTGGCTTTTGGACTGGTAGTAATCGGTTTTGGTATAGGTATAGAGGATGAAGGACAGCAGGCTTCCTGGCATCTTTCTCTGTATTCTCTGATAGCTATCTTTATTTGTTCCAGAGTCTTGGCACGGGTGATTACGGGGGCTAAGAACGATAAGCTGATTTTTGTAATCAGTGACAATAAGCTGCATGACCTGCATGATTACATCTTGCACGACCTGGACCGTACAGCTACTTGTATTAAGAGTAGCGGCCTGTATACCGGTGCGGATAAGGAAATGATTTTTCTTGTGGTTAGTTATAAAGAAGTGGCAGGCGTAAAGCAAAAGATTCGTGAGGCAGATCCTCGCTCTTTTGTGATAGTAACCGATGCTTATGATACCTTTGGGGAAGGATGGAAGCCGTTGCCAGAAAAAGGAGAAGTGGAGCCGGAATGATGTATCCGGATTAGAGTTGTCCGCTTTCTACCAATAGGATGACTCGTTCTGTCAGGGCATCTTCTCCCTGAGCATCGTATTCTTTTTTAAGGCTGGCTCCAAACAAGGCAGCAAAGGCTTGATAGAATCCTGCTTTAAAGGGTCCCATGAAAGCTTTTACCAGTTCATAACCGGTAGAATTGGTCTGTCGGTCTACCAATTTAATTAACAGCTTTCCCTGTCGGAAAGTTAATTTCTTCATGCGGGGGGTATATTGTTCCTTTAGTCCTTTTTCTACAGCCTTCATGTGGTTATTTCTGGCGTTGTCGTTGGGTAATGTCTGCAGATATTCATAGGTTTCAATGATGGCCCGATTGATTTCCTTGGCTATAGGCAATACTTTTTTCACGTCTCGTACCAATCGGCTGTAATGTCTGGATTGTCTTTTATTCTTAAATACCAGTGGTTTGAATATATATACCGTGGGCAGTTTTACGGAAGGAATGGTATCACCCTCATACAAACACATGGGGGTGAGATACACCTGAGAGGATATATCTTCGTTTTGTTTGATATTTTGTGCAAGGCACTGTGTACCAAACCAACATAGGAATAGTGTAAGTATGACTAAGTTATACGGTATCTTCATGCTGCAAAAATAAGTGATTATCTTGATTTCGTATAAATTTATTTTGTTTTCTATTGGGGTATTAACTAAATTAAGGTAACTTTGTTTGTATAAAGACCTTAAAGATACCTATGAAGATAACGAAATTTGTATTGAGTCTAATAATGCTGTTGATAAGTCTGTGGATAAATGCCCAAAACGTATTGGATGTATCATCCGGTGATTCTCAGCAAGCTACCAGCTTGCTGCTGCTTGAAGATAATCTGGAAGAGCTTGCCATGGATAGGGAAGAAGATAATGCGTGGGAAGACGAATTGGAGGAGCTATCCAGGCAACTGCATGAACCTATCAATCTGAATGGCGTCACCCGTCGGCAGTTAGAACGGTTTCCTTTTTTAAGCGATTGGCAAATAGAGAACATATTAGCTTACCTGTATATTCACGGGGAAATGCAGACGGTATATGAATTGCAGGCAGTAGAGGGGATGGATATACAGACCATTCGCCTGTTGTCGCCCTTTGTCTGTGTGAAACCCTTGGAAGAGAATACTGTCTATCCTTCTTTCAAGACGATGGCTCGTTATGGTAAACATCAGGTACTTACCAGGCTGGATGTGCCTTTCTACACCCGTAAGGGTTATCAGAAAACCTATCTGGGGCCTTCACTGTATCATTCGCTTCGATATAATTTTCATTATGGAGAGTATATGCAGGTAGGGTTTTCTGGAGAGAAAGATGCCGGAGAACCTATGTTTGCCCTGAATAATTCCCAAGGATATGATTTTTATTCCTATTATCTGTTTATGCAGCATCTGGGGCCTATAGAAGCATTGGCGTTGGGAAATTATCGGTTGAGTTTTGGTCAGGGGTTAGTATTGGGGAATGGTTTTGGAACAGGAAAATCGTTTTCATTGGCCACTTCCGACTATCGTAGCTACGGTATTAGAAAGCATGCTTCTACTGATGAATATAATTATTTCAGGGGGGTGGCTGGAACTTTGCTTATAGGGAAAAAACTGCATCTTTCTGCATTCTATTCCCATCGTGCCCTGGATGGAGTAATCAAGGACGGAAAGATTACCTCTATCTATAAGACCGGATTACACCGTAGTCAGGCGGAAGCAGACAAAAAGCATGCACTGACCATGCAGATGACCGGTGGAAATCTGACGTTTGAAAAAGGGGCTTTTAGAGTGGGAGCTACCGGTATCTATTATTTTTTCAACCATAGTTATCAACCGCGTTTAAACAAGTATGCCCGTCATAACCTGCAGGGCAATCGTTTCTATAATGTAGGATTGGATTATCGTTTTTGTTTTGGTAAACTTATGGCTTCGGGCGAGGTGGCTAAAGGGAAAAAAGGAGTGGCTGCGCTGAACAGGTTGCAGATTGCCTTTTCATCCGATTATCGGGTAATGGTACTTCATCGTTACTATTCACATGATTACTGGGCTTTCTTTGCACATGGCTGGGGAGAAAGCAGTACGCCTCAAAACGAAAATGGATGGTATGTGGCAGTTGATATAGCTCCTTGGGCTAAGTGGCGTTTTTTCGGCTCACTGGATTTCTTTTCATTTCCTTGGTGGAAATACCGCATCAGCAGGCCTTCTCAAGGATGGGAAGGTAGGTGGCAGGCCACGTATACACCGTTTGCTCACGGGCTGATTACGGTGAATTATCAGTATAAGCAGAAAGATAGAGACATGACAGGGTCGGGGGGAAAGGATATTCGTACTACACATCGGCATAAATGGCGAGGAAGATTGAGTTATCAACCGGGTTGTTGGTTGCTGAAAACTACAGCCGACTGGGTACATTTTCATTCGGAAGGATGCAGGCCCGAACGCGGGTGGCAGGTGTCTCAAGCTTGTGGATATCTAGTGCCGGGGTGGCCGCTATCGGTCACTTTGCAGGGTACGTGGTTTCATACCACCGATTACGACAGCCGGGTATATGCGTATGAAAAAGGCCTGCTCAATACTTTTTATACGCCAGCGTATTATGGCAAGGGATACCGTGGGTCTGTTCATGTGCGTTGTGATTGGAATGAGCATCTGATGCTGTTGCTTAAAGTGGGGCATACCCGTTATTTGGACCGGAAGGAAATAGGTTCGGGTAATGATTTGATAGCCAGCAACAGAAAGACTGATTTACAACTGCAACTGCGGGTGAAATTTTAGCAGCTGGATAATATGCTTTCCTCACCAATAGGATAGCTTCTTAGAAAACCGGTTGTTTTTTTCGCTGAAATACCTCTCTTTCCTGTCTTTTATTGTATCTTTGACTATGAATTTAATCTGATAAAACGATGACAGTCATTTATCCTTCTCCCATATTCGGTCCTGTGCATTCCCGCCGCTTGGGAGTATCTTTGGGAATCAATCTGATGCCGGGCGACGGCAAGCTTTGCACGTTCGATTGCATTTATTGCGAGTGTGGGTTCAATGCGGATTTTCGTCCGAAACAAGCCAGACCTACCCGTGAAGAGGTGCGTGAGGCATTGGAAGCCCGCTTGCAGGACATGAAACAAAATGGTCCAGCTCCCGATGTGCTGACGTTTGCCGGCAATGGCGAACCTACAGCTCATCCGCATTTTCCGGAAATCATAGCCGATACCTTGGCCTTGCGCGACCGCTATTTTCCGCAAGCCAAAGTCAGTGTGCTGAGCAATGCTACCTTTATCCATAAACCGGCTGTCTTTGATGCATTGAATAAAGTAGATAACAACATCTTGAAACTGGATACTGTAGATGAAGCGTATATTCAGGCATTGGATCGGCCCACTGGAAAATATGCCGTGGCACAGATTATCGAGGGGTTGAAAGCGTTCCGTGGAAACTGCATTATTCAGACGATGTTTCTGAAGGGAAGTTACCAGGGAAAGGATATGAACAATACCATGGATGCCTATGTATTGCCTTGGCTGGAAGTGGTGAAAGAAATAGCTCCCCGGCAGGTAATGATTTATACGATAGATAGGGAAACGCCCGCTCATGATTTGCAGAAAGCTACGCATGAAGAGTTGGATAGGATAGGGCAGTTGGTGCAAGATGCGGGTATTTCGGTAAGTGTGTCTTATTAGAAGCCGTATTTTATGTTTTCTGCATACTATTCACACCATTTTCCGGCAGCTTTTAGAAATAGTGTCAGATACAAATAAGGAGAGTGAAGTTGTGCTTCACTCTCCTTATGACATATTACTGATTGTTTCTTCGTTTATTTCTTCCACAGCTTAAGGTTATACGAGGCTTCCACCTGCTTCTCCAGTTCGTCGGGCAGGGCAGGGAAGAAGTCGATACCAGTAATGCGTTCCACCTCGTCTACAGAATTCACATAGGCATCTAGTGGCCGGTTTCCGGAAGTATTTTTATAGATAAATCCGATAGCTTTGGCCGGTTGGCTGGTAGTGCAGAGTATCACCTTAAAGAAAGCTTCCGGTACGATAATCTTGTGTTCCTTGCCAATGACTTCATGCTTCATGTTATAGAGTATGGGGCCGCATACAATGTAGATTTTCCCTTCTTTTTCAGCCCATTTACGGCAGTCTTCTTCCAGTTCTTTCCAGTCTCCCCGGTTCAGGTTATTGTTTTGCGGACAGATATTGGTCATGTAGAAGCTTTCCTGCATGGCTTTCCAGTGCCAGCGATTGTCGCCTGCCGGACACATATGTCCGCGATCCCAGCCGCTGTGTTTGTAGTCATCTGTTGTGACTGCTTCTCGGACAGTTAAATCCGGGTCGGGGAGAAACTTGTTAGAGCGGCTTTCGCGTTCTATCAGCTTTTCGCGGTTTAGTTCCCAAGCTACCCAATTGGGTATTTTCCAGTCACGGTTATAAGACACGGAATATCCTGTGCGGTGAAGAATTAACTCCGAGCGTTTTCCTTTCAGCGAGGCGGGCAGTTCAAGGCGTGCATGAGCAGGTATGGAAGCAGCTGTTGCTGTTTGCGGTTGCTGTTTCTTTGCAGAACTGGTCTGTCGCTTGGATGCTGTTGCTTTCTGCTGGTTAGTAGTGGGTATTGCAGCCGTTTTTTCTGTCTGGCTTACCGGTGTGGTAATTTCTTTAGTCTTCAGGCCTTGCGGCAGAGAAATACCTCGTTCCGAAAGTGCTTTAGTGATTGGCTCGTATACCAGGCATACTAAACATAAGAAAGCTATGAAATAGTATACACTCTTTGAAGATGAATTCTTTTTTGCAGCCATAGCAGAGAGAATTAATTCTTGTTAATCAGTTGTTGTGCTCTTTCCAGTGCCACATTAATGTTGGGGCAGATGTTTTCCTGACCCAGCAGTTCATAGAACCCTGATTTTTCCAATACTGTATGTACTTTTTCATTTACACCTGACAATACAATCGTAATCTTTTCCTTTTGCGACATACGGCACAAACTTTCCAGATTATGAATACCGGTAGAGTCAATAAAAGGTACCTTACGCATACGGATGATACGCACTTTGGGGCGGTCGCCTAGTTGAGCCATGGTTTCCTCGAATTTAGTAGCGATACCGAAAAAGTAGGGACCGTTGATTTCATATACTTCTACTCCTTTAGGAATGGTAAGGTGTTCTTCGTGTGTGGTAATATCCAATTCTGCGTTCGGGTCGATTTCATCTTTAATAACCGAGATTTCGGTAGTTTCCATCACACGGCGCATGAAGAGTACACAAGCAATGACCAGACCGATTTCAATGGCGATGGTCAAGTCGAAAATCACAGTCAGGAAGAATGTGATAAGCAGTACGGTAACATCCGATTTCGGACTTTTCAGCAATCCCTTGAAGGTGCGCCAACCGCTCATGTTATACGATACCACGACCAATACACCGGCCAGACAGCCCATAGGAATGTATTGTGCCAAAGGCATCAGCAACAGCAAGATGAGCAAGAGTACAATGGCATGTACAATGCCGGCCACCGGAGTCTTACCTCCATTATTGATGTTGGCCATGGTGCGGGCAATGGCCCCTGTAGCTGGTATACCGCCGAAGAGAGGTGTCACCATATTGGCCACTCCTTGCGCTATCAGTTCCGTATTGGAATCGTGTTTGTCGCTGATTACACCATCGGCTACAGTGGCTGAAAGCAGAGACTCTATAGCACCCAATACGGCGATAGTCACAGCCACCGGAAAGAGGTCTTGCATAGCCTCCCAATTTAGGGTAGGGATGGTTGCATCGGGCAGTTCCGCCTTGATACTGAAGCGGTCGCCGATGGTATCGATACAGTCTATTCCGGCATACATTTTCAGTAGATATACCACGACGGTAATCACTACAATGGCAATCAATGAGCCAGGAATTTTTTTCGAGAAGCGGGGAGTGAGTGCTATAATGGCCACACTGGCTATGCTTACTACCGTATTCCACCAGTTGATGGTATCAAAATGGCGGAAATACATCATCCATTTTCCCACGAAGTCGCCTGGCACTTTTTCGTCACCGAAAGTCAGTCCGAATACGTCGGCTATCTGTGTAGTAAAGATGGTAACAGCAATACCGCTGGTAAAGCCCACGATGATGGGGTAGGGAATGAACTTGATGACGGCTCCCAACTTGAATACTCCCAGCAGAATAAGAATGATACCTGCCAGTAAGGTGGCTACAATCAGTCCGGCTTCGCCATATTGTTGGATGATGCCGTAGATGATTACGATAAAGGCGCCTGTAGGTCCGCCAATCTGTACCTTGCTTCCGCCGAGCAGTGAAATGATAAAACCGGCGATGATGGCTGTAATAATGCCTTTTTCTGGCGATACACCTGAGGCGATACCAAAGGCGATGGCCAGCGGCAAAGCCACGATGCCCACGATGATACCTGCCATGAGGTCGGCCATAAATAAATCTTTCGAGTAGTTTTTCAAAGCTGTGTATAGCTTTGGCTTGAATTCGAACGCTTTCATTTTCGTTAAAAACTTTATATTACCTATTGTTGATTTCGATGCTTTGCGGTTGCAAAATTAGCTAAATTTTTGCAAATGATTGCAATATTCTCATGGTTTTATGGATTTTGCCCATTTTTACTTTGGAAAGGCCATAGCATCGCCCCTGCATCGGAACAGAAGCGCAACAGCCCTCTGACAACTCCGTAGCTTTCCCATGCGTAAGTACCTCTGCACGGAGAATCTCCGGGGCTGATACGGAGGAGTTCCGGCTCTGTTCCGGTTTTGACTAAATCATGTTAAGCATCTTTTGCCATTTTATTTTTTTGTGTATTTTTGTAGGAGAGCCGTGCCAGCTAAGGTGCGGATAACCCAATGTTTCATCATAAGAAAGGAGAATAAGATGGCTAAAAGTATTCAAGGAACACAGACCGAAAAGAATCTGTTGACATCATTTGCGGGTGAATCACAAGCTAGAATGCGCTATACCTTCTTTGCCAGTGCTGCCAAGAAGGAAGGCTATGAACAGATTGCCGCCATTTTTACGGAAACTGCCGAGCAAGAGAAAGAACACGCCAAGCGTATGTTCAAGTGGCTGGAAGGAGGTATGGTAGAGATTACTGCCAGCTATCCGGCAGGAGTGATTGGCAGAACGCTGGATAATCTGCAGGCTGCAGCGGCAGGCGAACACGAAGAATGGTCGCAGGATTATCCCAGATTTGCCGATATAGCCGATGCTGAGGGATTTCCGGAAATAGCGGCTATGTATCGTACTATTGCCGTGGCCGAGAAAGCGCACGAAGAGCGTTACCGGGCTTTTGTGAAGAATATAGAAACTGCCAGTGTCTTTGCCAAAGAAGGAGAGGTGGTATGGCAGTGCCGCAATTGCGGATACATCCATGTAGGTAAGGAAGCTCCCGAACAATGTCCGGCTTGTTTGCATCCACAAGCTTATTTTGAAGTAAGGAAAGAGAATTATTAAGTGTTTCCATCTTGTCAAGAAGCTGTTTGAGTAAGGAACCAACAGCTTCTTTTTTTTAGCTTTTGAAGAAAAAAAAAGGTTTCAAAGAAATACATTTGAATATTTTTTATAAGTTTGCAGTATTCTTAACATCTAAACAAAAAGATTACTATGGATGTACAAAAAGTAGATTCCTTTATCATGGCAAACAATAAGTTCTTCCATGATTATCAGATTGGTGCCATTCGCGAACTCTTGCTGGCTGCCGACGACAGCAAATGGACATTGATTCAGACACTTCAGTTTAAAGACCCTACCATTGCGTTGATTATTTCGCTGATTGGCGGAAGTTTGGGTATAGACCGCTTCTTTATCGGTAATATGGGATTGGGTGTAGGCAAGCTGATTACTTGCGGCGGATTTGGCATTTGGGCCATTGTAGACTGGTTCCTGATTATGGGGGCTGCCCGCAATGCCAATATGCAGAAATTGCAGACTGCCCTTTAATTCGTCTGTACCGATGTCTCCAAGCCGTTTTTACGCGCTTTGTGCGGCTGGTTGCTTGGGGGGCTGGGTATGGATAGCCCTGGCCATGAGCCGGTTTGGATCCGGGGTATGGAAAGGCTGTCTGATGAAACAGTTTTTCCATATTCCTTGTCCGGCGTGCGGCTCTACGCGGGCTATCGTAGCTTTGCTGCACGGACATTTGCAGGAATCGTTGGCATGGAACCCGTTGGGTATCGTATTGTTTGTATTGTTGCTGCTGCTTACCGTTATGCTTCCGTACGACGGTCTTCGGCAGCGTCGTTGTCTTTACAGTCTGTTTCTTCGGGTTGATGCCTATTTGCACCGTAAAGCGGTGTTTATCCTGTTTGCCGGGGCAATAATCGTCAATTGGTGGTGGATTTGGTAAAATGGTTTAGAACGATGGAAAAACCTCATGAACATGAATTGGAGGCTGCCTCCAACAGCTATCTGATGTCTTTGCTGGTGGCTATGATAGGCTTGCCTTTTCCGATAGTAAATCTGATAGCTACCATTATTTTCTTTTTAGCCAACCGCAGGCAGACGTATTTTGTGCGTTGGCATTGTATGCAGGCACTGGTATCTCAACTGCCACTGTTTTGCACCAACAGTATTTTGTTTTGGTGGACGGTGCGGGTATTGATAGGGTGGACTTCGCTGTCTTCCTTCTATTTTGCTTATCTTTTCACGGTGCTTCTGTTTAATTTCATTGATTTTATAGCTACTATTCATACCATGATTGCTGTGCGTCAAGGCAAGCAGGTGGAATGGTATGTCTATGGCCCTTTGACGCACTTGCTTTGTAAATCCTAAAAGAAAAGGCTTATGGTACGTACGTTGATCAAGCAGACTTTTGTTTCGCTTCTTTGTTTTCTGGCTGTGCTGCTGGTGTTTGCTCAGGTAGACTGGATGCGGGTATTCGGTCTGCATCACAGCATCATCGAAGAGAAGTTGGGCGATGTATATTGGGATTTGTTTTCCCATTCGGAAGAGTTTATCGAGCAGCCCGAAGCAGTGGCTCCGGTAGATTCCATGCTGGCCGTGCTTTGCCGTGCCAACGGCATCGATCGCAACAGGGTGCAACTGCATCTGGTGCAAAGCGAGGAAATCAATGCGTATGCCTGTCCGGGCGACCACCTGGTAGTGTATACTTCGCTGGTGGGGGCTTGCACCCGGCCGGAAGAGTTGTGTGGCGTGCTGGCCCACGAGCTGGCACATATCACCTCAGGACACGTGATGCGTAAGTTAATCAAGGAAATAGGGCTTACCACACTGACGGTACTGGTATCAGGCAACGGTGGTGGTGAGGCTTTCGGCGAAGTGATGCGTGTACTTTCCTCTACCGCTTACGACCGTTCATTGGAGCGGGAAGCCGACCAGTTGGCTATCACTTACCTGCTGCAATCCGGGGTAGACCCTCGTCCGTTGGGCGATTTCCTGTTGCGCATTTCAGCCGACGAAGAATTACCGTCTTTTGCCGAATGGATCAGTACCCATCCCGATTCAGAAAAGCGCAGCCGGTGGATTTATCAGCGTGCCGATGAGGTAGGAACAAAAAAATCCTCCTGCGCACCCTTGATGACACAGGAGGAATGGGATAGTTATCAGCAACGCATGAAAAAGTTTATTCCTTCACACGCGGATAATCGATAGTATAGTGCAGACCGCGGCTTTCTTTGCGCTCCATAGCCTGACGGGTGATAAGATAGCCCACATTAATCATGTTGCGCAGTTCGCAGAGTTCGCGGGTAGCCTTACTGCTCTTGAAAAGTTTTTCAGTCTCCTCATACAGAATATCCAAGCGGTTCCAGGCACGTGTCAGGCGGGTATTGCTACGCACGATACCCACATACGCCTCCATTATCTGGTTCACTTCTTTCATGCTTTGGGTAATCAATACCCGTTCTTCGTTCGAGATAGTACCTTCATCGTTCCATTCGGGAATATCCTCATTGAAATCATAACGGTCCAGTACGCTCAGTGCATGCTTGGCTGCTGCATCGGCATATACTACGGCTTCAATCAGCGAGTTGCTGGCCAGACGGTTACCTCCGTGCAGACCGGTGCAAGAACATTCGCCGATGGCATACAGGCGTCGGATGCTGCTTTGTCCGTCCAGGTCTACCTTGATACCTCCGCACAGATAGTGTGCAGCCGGGGCCACAGGAATATAATCTTTGGTAATATCAATACCTATGCTCAGACATTTCTTGTAGATATTCGGGAAATGCTTCTTGGTTTCTTCCGGGTCTTTATGAGTTACATCCAGATAGACATGATCTTCACCGCGGAGCTTCATTTCATTGTCTATGGCACGTGCCACAATATCGCGTGGAGCCAACGAGAGGCGCGGGTCGTATTTCTGCATGAATTCTTTGCCATCCTTGGTGCGAAGCACACCGCCGTAGCCACGCATAGCTTCGGTAATCAGGAACGAGGGGCGGTCGCCCGGATGATACAAGGCAGTGGGGTGGAACTGGATAAATTCCATGTCCTTTACGGCACCTTTAGCACGATACACCATAGCTATACCGTCTCCGGTAGCTACCAATGGATTGGTGGTGTGTCGATATACAGCTTCACATCCTCCGGTAGCCATCACCGTAACTTTAGAGAGGAAGGTATCCACTTCGCCTGTATTTTCATTGAGTACATAGGCACCGTAGCATTTGATACCCGGTGTATAGCGCGTCACGATGATTCCCTGATGATGCTGTGTGATGATCTCTACTGCATAATGTTCTTTCAGCACAGTGATGTTCGGATGATTCTGTACAGCTTTTATCAGGCTGGTCTGTATTTCGGCACCCGTATTGTCTTTATGGTGTAGGATACGGAATTCGCTGTGTCCGCCTTCCTTGTGCAAGTCGAAATCCCCATCTTCCTTTTTGTCGAAATTCACTCCCCAGTGGATAAGTTCTTCAATCTGTGCCGGAGCATTGCGTACTACTTTTTCTACCGCTGCACGGTCGCTTATCCAGTCGCCGGCAATCATGGTATCTTCTATATGTTTCTCGAAGTTGTCTACTGCCAGATTGGTGACAGAGGCGATGCCTCCTTGGGCAAAATAGGTGTTAGCTTCTTCCAGACCTGCCTTGCAGATGAGGGCTACACTTCCTTTGTGCGCCACTTTGAGCGCGAAACTCATACCGGCAATTCCGGAGCCGATAACGAGGAAATCGAACTTTCTTACCATACGTATAGTGTTTAATGGTTGCAAAACTACAAAATTACCACATTCTTTGTATCTTTTTTCTTGATAAAGTTCTAAACAATCTCTATTTTAGCAATCTAATATAAAAAAGTAAATAGAAAAGCAGAGATGATGATGAATCGCTTGTTTCATGCACGCATTGTAGCGGGGCAATACATTGCTTTGGGGTTGATGACCTTTATTACGGTTTGGGGGTTTTGGCATAAAGAACTGCTGAGTGCGGTGTTGTTTATGCTTTTGTTGGTGGTGTGCATTGAGAAATTGATTCATACTACCTATACGTTGACTTCAGACGGCAGGCTGCTGCTGTATCGGGGCCGTTTTATGCGTAGTAAAGAGATTCTTATCAAGGAGATTGTTTCGGTGGAGCAGACTTCTTCCATGAAGATAGGAAGATGGGCAGTGATGCATTATGTGCTGGTGAGGCATGGTGCCGGCCGGTGCGAAGTGGTTACACCGGTCAATGAAGAAGCATTTATCCGTGCATTGAAGAAGCGGATGCAAGCAGAAACCAATGTATAACAGCTTAAATAAACAGAAACTATGAAATTTCAAGTGGCCATTATCGGTGGAGGTCCTGCGGGATATACGGCTGCCGAAGCTGCCGGAAAGGCGGGTTTGAGTGTGGTATTGTTCGAGAAACAGAATGTGGGAGGTGTCTGTCTTAATGAGGGATGTATTCCTACTAAGACGTTGCTTTATTCGGCCAAGACGTACGATGGTGCGCGTCATGCACAGAAGTATGCTATCGGGGCGGCAGAGCTTAGCTTTGACTTGCCGAAAATAATAGCCCGCAAGCAAAAGGTGGTGCGTAAACTTGTGTTGGGGGTGAAGGGTAAGCTGACTTCTCACGGGGTGACGCTGGTTACCGGCGAGGCGTCTGTAGTGGACAAGCATCATGTACAGTGCGGAGAAGAGGTGTACGAGTGCGACTATCTTTTGCTGTGTACAGGGTCCGACACGTTTATTCCTCCTATTCCCGGTGTGGAGAAAGTGCCTTATTGGACGCATCGCGATGCCTTGAATAATAAGGAATTGCCGGCTTCACTGGCCATTATAGGCGGGGGAGTAATTGGTATGGAGTTTGCCTCGTTCTTTAATAGTCTGGGGGTAGAGGTCACGGTGATAGAAATGATGGACGAGATTCTGGGAGGTATGGACAAGGAGCTTTCCGGACTGCTACGGGCCGAATATGCCAAGCGGGGTATTCGGTTTATGCTCAGCACCAAGGTGGTGTCGCTGGATAGGGCTGAGGACGGCCAGGTGCAGGTTCATTATGAATTGTCCGACGGAACTGGTGGTGCGGTGGCAGCCGAAAAACTGCTGATGAGTGTGGGTCGTCGTCCGGTAACGCAAGGATTCGGATTAGAGAATCTGCATTTAGACAAGAACGAACGGGGGAATGTGGTGGTGAATGCGCAGATGCAGACTTCCGAACCTACCGTGTATGCCTGTGGCGATTTGACCGGTTTCTCTTTGCTGGCCCATACTGCCGTACGCGAGGCCGAAGTGGCGGTACACCATATCACAGGTCAGGCAGATGCCATGAGTTATCGGGCCATTCCGGGTGTGGTATATACCAATCCCGAAATAGCCGGCGTGGGCGAGACCGAAGAATCCTTGCAGAAAAAAGGCATAGCCTATCGGGTCTCCAAACTTCCAATGGCTTTCAGCGGTCGGTTTGTAGCCGAGAATGAAGGAGTCAATGGCGTATGTAAGTTGCTGCTGGGCGAAGACGATACGGTATTGGGTGCTCATGTTTTGGGTAATCCGGCTTCTGAAATTATTGTGGCTGCCGGTATGGCTATCGAACTGAAACTGAAAGCTGCCGACTGGAAGAAGATAGTCTTCCCGCATCCTACAGTGGGTGAAATCTTCAAGGAGGCATTGGGATAATCAGATAGAAAGGGTATGAAAAGGTTTGTTTGGTTGGTATGTATGAGTCTGCATTTGTTTTCCTTGGCGGCGCAGTCGGGAAAGCAAGGTATGTCATCTGTGCAACAGATACATCAGTTGTTGCACAGACAGTTACCGAAGGGTTCGCAGGTTGGGATTTCAGTCTACGACCTGACGGCCGACAGTGTGCTGTATGCTTATCAGGCAGATAAGCTGTCGCATCCTGCCTCTACCATGAAACTGCTTACCACCATCACGGCGTTGGCACAAGAGAAAGCAGACGAACCTTTCCGTACCGAGGTATGGGCCCAAGGTATCATCAGGCAAGATACGCTGTATGGCGATTTGTATGTAGTAGGGGGCTTTGATCCCGAATTTGATGAGGAAATGCTGGATACCTTGGTGCGTAGCGTATCGGATGCAGATTTTTCGGTGATAACGGGGCAGGTTTATGGCGATGTATCTATGAAAGACTCTCTGTATTGGGGCAGCGGGTGGCTGTGGGACGATAATCCCTCTTCGTTTCAGCCTTACCTGTCGCCGCTGATGCTCTGTAAAGGATGTGTAAAGGTTACTGCGGTACCCGGACAGCCCGGCGAGGCGGCTATGTTGCAGTGTGCCCCGGTTTCTACGTATTATCAGGTGGAAAATCGTACGGTCAGCAAAAGTCAAAAGGCCGGGCGGTTTCGTGTGACGCGTAACTGGCTGGAGAACGGTAACCGGGTGATGGTGTCGGGCTCTGTAGAAGGAAGGCGTACTGCTTCCGTTAATCTGTATGCTTCGCAGGATTTCTTCATGCACACCTTGGCAGAGCGGTTGCGGGCTGCCGGGGTGGTGTGGCAGGATGCGTCAGGCATTTCTTACGCCTTTAAAGAGTTCCGGCCCGATTCCGTATCGGTTCGCTTGGCTGTGTGCGAAACGTCCGTAGCGGCTGTGGTAAAAGAGATTATGAAGGAAAGTGATAACCTGAATGCTGAAGCATTGCTGTGCCGGCTTGGCGCACAGACCACCGGTGAAAAGCATCTTTCTGCCGAGGCTGGTTTGTCGGCCATTCGTGCCTTGATACGTAAACTGGGGTATCGCCCCGACGACTATAACCTGGCCGACGGCTGCGGACTGTCTAATTATAATTTCATATCTCCCGAATTGCTGGTGGCTTTTTTGCGGTATGCTTATTCCCGTACCGATGTGTTTCAGAAGCTCTACAAGGCTTTGCCCATTGGCGGTATAGACGGTACGCTGCAATACCGCATGCATCCGGACACGCCTTCGTTTCGCAACGTACACGCCAAGACCGGTTCCTTTACGGGAATCAATTGTCTGGCAGGTTATCTGCGTGCCGGCAGTGGTCATCAGTTGGCTTTTGCCATTATGAATCAGAATGTGTTGTCGGGTAGGGAGGCTCGCAGGTTTCAGGATGCTGTATGCGATGTGCTTATTCGTTGTTTTTAGCAAGATTGTTGCCTGGCATGAAAGGTGTCTTTAGCAGATAGGTAGTGAATGTTTCACCACTTTTATGCTGATAATCAGCAGGTGAAAGGTGAAAGGTGAAGGGTGTATACTTTTTAATGGATGAAATCAGAGAAGTCGTTTTTTCCTATATTTTAGCTGTAGGTTTCTGATTTTTTTAAGGCAATAGAATTTTGTAAAGCTGTAGGTTAGAGCATTGAATCCATGGATTTACGATTCTGAATCCATGGATTGATTTTTTTGATGTGGTAAAAAAATGAGCGAGAGCGTCCGGAGACACTCTCGCTTTATGGATGATTTTCTTGCAGTAAGGATGCTTATTTATATTGCGCCCAATCCACATTCTTCATGTCGCCGCTCTTGGCCAGTTCGGCGTGCATGGCCAGGGCAGCGCGCACGGCGTGCGGGGTCTGAGCCTTGCCGTCGGTCAGTTTCAGGTAATCCCACAGGATGTTCTTGTAGTCGGGGTGTACACAGTTTTCTATGATGGTCTGTGCACGTTCCTTCGGGCTCTTGCCGCGCAGGTCGGCCACACCCTGTTCGGTAATGATGATGTTCACATCGTGTTCGGTGTGGTCATGGTGTGATACCATCGGCACAATGGCACTGATTTTGCCTTCCTTGGCCACCGACGGACAAGTAAAGATAGAGATATAGGCATTGCGGGTAAAGTCGCCCGAACCACCGATGCCGTTCATCATCTTGGTACCGCCGATGTGTGTAGAGTTTACGTTGCCGTAAAGGTCGGCCTCGATAGCGGTATTGATAGAGATGATACCCAGTCGGCGTACCACTTCCGGGCTGTTGGAGATTTCCGACGGGCGCAGCACCAACTTGTCGCGGAAGAAGTCCATATCTTCGTAGATGCCGTTGAGGCAATCGTTGGTTACAGTCAGTGAGCAGGCACTGCCAAATTTGATGCGTCCTTCACGAATCAGGCCGATAACCGAGTTCTGGATAACCTCTGTATACATTTCGAACGGAGGAATGGTCTTGTCGCGGCCCAAGGCTCCCAATACCGCGTTGGCAATGTTGCCCACACCCGATTGCAGCGGCAAGAAGCTGGGAGGAATGATGCCCCGTTTCATGTCGGCAGCCAGGAAGTCGGCCACATTTTGTCCGATTTTGTCGGTCAGCGGGTCGGCATCCGCAAAGCTGCGGGCTTCGTCGGGCCAGTTGGTTTCCACGATGCCTACTATCTTCTTCGGGTCCACCTGTACATACGGCAATCCGATGCGGTCGCTCGGTTTGTAGATAGGAATGTCACGGCGATAAGGCGGGTCGAGCGGCTCGTATACGTCGTGCAGTCCCATGGCATTTTTACTGTGGGCCGCATTCAGTTCGATGATAATCTGGTCGGCCAGTCGGCAGATGGTAGGAGCGATGCCTCCGGCTGCTGTCAGATAGATTTTACCGTCGGGCGTCACCTCGCAAGCTTCGATGATAGCCACGTTTACCTTGCCCATGAATCCATAGCGCAGTTCCTGAGCCATTTGTGAGAGGTGAATGTCGTTGTAGGCTATTTCACCGTTGTTCACAGCCTTGCGGAAATCGGGGTTGGTAGTATACGGTGCACGGTAGCGGATAGCTTTGGCGCGAGCCAGAATACCGTCGCAGGCATCACCGGTAGAGGCTCCGGTAAAGATTCCTACCTGAAAAGGGTTGCCTTTGGCGTGTTCTGCTTCGGCAATGCCGGCCAATGCGTGCGTCACAGCTTTGGCGGTACCTGCGGGAGTAAATCCGCTTAATCCAATGTTATAGCCATGCTTGATGAGGCTAGCAGCTTCTTCTGCTGAGATGTAATTAAATGCCATAATGTCTTCTTGTTATATTTTTGAGTGTCAAACAAATCGTTAGTATTTACGTTGCAGTATTTCCCCCCAGATAATAGCTTTGCGGGCTTCTTCTGCCGAGAGGATGCGGTATTCATCTTCCTGAGCGGCGGTAATATCCGGTGTGGGTGGAGTGGCCGGGGCATCCGGCAGCGGTTGGTAAGTTTGGGGCTTCTTACGCTGGGGCTTGGGGGTTGGCGGAAGTGGGTCGGCAGGTTTTTCCTCTTCTTCCGGCGTGAACACGCAGGTAGCGTCGGGTTCATCTAGAGGCACAGGTATATCTTCCGGTTCCGGCAGGTCCTCTTCCAGAGAAGCAGCCTGCCCGGAATCTTCTTTCCGGATGCGTCGCACTATTTCGTAGAGCAAAATGCCGACTACGAATAGAATTTTCAAGATGTCTTCCATATTCCCATTCTTAGTTAATCATCGCCAAAGATAAGTATTTAATCTGATTACCTGCAATATTTCTCCAACTATTTAGAAGTGCTGCGATGCCTTTTTTAGGGGGGTGTGGGAATCTTCATTCCGGCTACTGTATGCAACGAGGCTAGGGCAAGAAAAAAGGGCAGCTTCACAGCTCCCTTTAATTTTTTAACCTAAACCTTAACTATGAAAAAATCTAATGTTTCTTTCATTTCACAAAAATGTGAATTTCTTTTTTTTGAACCAAATTAACAGTCTATTTTTGTTTTGATTGTTAACAATAATTAGCATGAATATCTCTAAATGCATGTTCTATGTATTATTTTTCTTTCACTTCATTACTTTTTTGGGGTGGAAAGCGTATCTTTGTAGTCGAAATTTAAAAATTAGAAGAAGATTTATGGAAAAGAAAACGGGAGCAGACTTTAAATCTGCAACTGCAGAAGACAAGAAATTGTTTATCGAGACGTATGGCTGCCAGATGAATGTGGCCGACAGTGAAGTAATTGCATCGGTGATGAAGATGGCCGGATATGATATGGCCGACACGCTGGAAGAGGCCGATGCCGTGTTTATGAACACTTGTTCTATCCGCGACAATGCCGAGCAAAAGATTTTCAATCGCCTGGAGTTCTTCCATTCTATGAAAAAGAAGAAAAAGGGGCTGATTGTGGGCGTGTTGGGTTGCATGGCCGAACGGGTGAAAGATGAACTGATTACCCAGCATCATGTAGACTTGGTAGTGGGACCCGATGCTTATCTGTCGTTGCCGGAACTGATTGCTTCGGTAGAAGCGGGCGAAAAGGCCATCAATGTGGAACTCTCCACCACCGAAACCTATCGCGATGTGATTCCTTCGCGTATCTGTGGCAATCACATTTCGGGCTTTGTATCCATTATGCGCGGATGCAATAATTTCTGTACCTACTGCATTGTGCCCTATACACGCGGCAGAGAACGCAGCCGTGATGTGGAAAGTATTCTGAACGAAGTGGCCGACCTGGTGAGCAAGGGATATAAAGAAATTACCTTGCTGGGACAGAATGTCAATTCTTACCGTTTTGAACGTCCCGACGGCGAGGTGATTACCTTCCCGATGCTGCTGCGCACCGTGGCACAGGCCGCTCCGGGTGTGCGTATCCGCTTCACTACGTCACATCCTAAGGATATGAGCGACGAAACGCTTCAGGTGATAGCCGAAATGCCCAATGTGTGCAAGCATATCCACCTGCCGGTGCAGAGCGGCAGCAGTCGTATCCTGAAACTGATGAACCGTAAGTACGACCGTGAATGGTACTTGGAGCGGGTGGATGCCATCCGCCGCATCATTCCGGACTGTGGCTTGTCTACCGATATTTTCTCCGGCTTCCATAGCGAGACCGAGGAAGACCATCAGCAATCCTTGTCGCTGATGGAGGCTTGTGCCTACGATGCAGCCTTTATGTTTAAATATTCCGAACGTCCGGGTACCTATGCCAGCAAGAAATTGCCCGACGATGTGCCCGAAGAAGTGAAAATCCGCCGCTTAAATGAAATCATCGCCTTGCAGAACCGTCTGTCGGCCGAAGCCAATGCCCGCTGCATTGGCCGGACGTATGAAGTACTGGTAGAAGGGGTGAGCAAGCGCAGTCGCGAACAGCTTTTTGGCCGTACCGAGCAGAATCGCGTAGTGGTGTTCGACCGCGGCACTCACCGTGTGGGCGACTTTGTGCGGGTGCGTATCACCGAATCCAGTTCGGCTACATTGAAAGGCGAAGAAGTGCTGTAACCAACTTTAAAAACTATTCTATTTTTCTGGTATGCCCCCTGCTGACAGGGGGCATTCTCGTATCAGAAAGGGGTCTGCTCCGAGTCTAAGAACTGGGAGTTGGTTAGGAGTTGGTAGGGACTTGGTTGGGAGAAGTCCCGAAGAGGGTGTGAAATTGTTCTGTTTTTCCGATTTATTCAAATGGCTTATGTGGGTAATTGTTTGCTCGATACTGGTGTTCAACTGCTTGTTGGCATTGCTGGTGGTACATTTCCGAAAAAGGCGGAAGTCTGCTGCTGATGATTTAACGAGGAGTCTGCGTGAAGTGGCCGGCTATGAAATTCCGGCTGCCTGTTCCTCCTTGGAAAAAAGTTATGAAACCTCTGCTGTCTTCTTAAAGCTGAAAGACATCGTGCGTACTTTATCCAGGGTAGAGACCGATGAATGCCTTACAGTCGAAGAATGGGAAGAGCTGCTTCATAAAATAGATGTTTCGTGTTATCATATGCTCAGTTATTTAAGAGATACTTTTCAACTGTCACCAGAGGAAATCAAGATTTGCGCGCTCTATCTAGTCCGGATACCTGTGAAGCATATCGGGCATTTTGTGAACGGGTATGCCCGAAGCACCATTCAGTTAAAGGCACGGGAGTTGGCTATGAGAATGGGTCACTCTAAGAATTTGCTGCTTAAAGAGGTCCTTTTTTCCTTAAAAGAAGACTTGAAAAATGCGCAAAGTGGCATATCGGGTTAGAATCGGGCACTTTTTGTACTTGCTGAACAGTTTTGGCAGGCTATTTTTGTAGACTAGGTGTAATTCATACAAGGTGTAATACAAAAAAACAGTAAAGTGTTATGGATACTAAGATGGAAAGTAAGAATGCTGCCATAGCCGGCATATTCAGAAAGCGGATAGATTGGTTTGGTTTGTCAGTACAGTTGAATTTTTATTTGGTTGTATTGTGGTGGATTCAGTGGTGCAATGTGTCTTTGGGATGTTCTTGTTTGTTTTGGGGAGGTTCTGTTGCATTCTTCTCAATAGTTTGTTTGGTATTGGTGGGGACTTTCTATTATCGGCTTTCCGTAGATAAGGATAGTCTGATAGAAACGAGGCTGTTTCATAAGAAGCGTGTTGTAGCCGCTTCGTCGGTTGTCAGAGTGGTGGTATCTCTCAATGGGCATATAAGGATAGAGACCCTAGAGGGAGAGAAGATTCATCTCTGCTGTATGCAGGATATGGATGGCCTTTGGCTGAAGCTGCTGGAGTGGGCCGGGAAGAATAAAATAGTATTTGCAGCGGGTACTGCTCCCTAGTTTTACTGTCATATAGCTGCATGGCCCTTAGCAAGCGGTTGCATCGGCTCTTACAACCGCTTGCTAAGGGCCATGCAGCCGCTTGCATTTTTTATATGAGGGAAGCATTGTTTGTTGTCGCTCAACGAGGTTATGGGTAGAAGTCTTGATAAGTTAGCTTGATTTGTTTATTTTTGCCTACCTAAAATTTATCTAGATGAATCTCGCTTATTATAAACATTTGAATTTAGACCCTGTTTCTCTGCAGTTGCTCTGTTTGCATGCCTATATGCCAGAGCATTGTTCTACAAGAAATGTCCGGCTTTTTATCAAACACTATCGTTTGAACGACAAGGAAGTCCGTAAGAAATGTCAGGATCTTTGTCAGGCAAATCTGCTTGAAATCGTATATTATGACTGGGATGAACGCTTTTATGTGTTTTCTATAAACACCCTTCACCGGCTACCTATCTGCGAACTACTGTATGTGGAGCACAATGACTGGCTCACTGTTTTCAACAGACTTTATGGGAAACAGATACCGGAGAATCCGTATGTACAGCTGGTAGGTAAAGTTATGAGGGGAGATTTGAAATCGTTTAATCCATCCCAACTGGCAGAAGTAAATGTATGGAGTCTGACATCAACCTTGACTGATGAACGGTATATACCTTTTTTGGCAAAACTCTCGTCGGATGTATTGAAGGAATTTGTGCAATATGGAGTAGTGATGGCTTCTGAGAACGACTGTCCGGAACTCTTGAATGGTCTTTCTGCTCTGTTAAAGTTGAATAAGGGTATTCCAGCAGATGTTTTTTTCAATGCAGAGGAAATGCTGGCACTGTATCGTTATTATGCCTTTGGTGAGTACGATGATGCATTCCGGCCTAAGAGTTTTTTCGGTATTTTGCTTCAGGCAGCTCGGGCTCTCTATGAGGGTCAGTACCAGCAGGCGGTGCAGTATTATACAGCTGCCTTGAAAATCAAGAATAAGACTTCTTCGGTAAAGAATATCTTGAACGGTATGATGAATTGTTATCTGCTGGTGATGGCCTATGTAAAAGAAGGGTCGGCAGAGAGCATCAAGAAACTGCAGCAGCTGCTCAAAAAATCGGAGATGAAAGAATACAGTGTGCTGGCTGCTAATTGTATCGGTGGTTATTTTACGAGTGAGAAACGAACGATGAACGAGACTTTGCTAGACACTCTCTTGCAGTCTGGCAGTCGATGCAACCGGTTGTTTGGCTATCTGTTTGGAAATTATATCACCCATACGTCTGTAGCGAATTTGAAAACAGAAGAATTTTTCCCCAAGCAGGCTATCTTGCGCCATGAGTTGGGCAAATATCTTCCACTGGCTCCGGATGAGAAACAGAAACTGGCCGATAAGATGGGCGGAGAGCCGTTGCTTTCTTCCATTTATGTGAAGCAGCCCTGGGAGGTGATGCTCGAAAACTTGCTTCAGCGTGAAGAGGCGGTTGAGCAGCAGAAAGATAGCCGCATCATGTATGTTATCAAAGGGGGATTTGAAATAGAAGTGCGCGAACAGTCGAGATTGAAGTCGGGTGACTGGGGAGCTGGAAAAGCTGTTTCGCAAGGTAAGTATTTCAATGGTGAGTTGAACTGCATGGATGAAACTGACCGTATTATAGGGAATTTATGGAGAAATAGCGGACACTATCGGTTGCCGTTGGAAGTGGCACTGCCTAAACTGGTGGGCAGTGACCGGGTATATACCGGTTATCATGCCCCGTTTCTGCCCGTCACCGTGACGGAGGAAAAACCTTACTTGACGGTAGAAAAAGAGGAGAACCGTCTGGTGGTGACGAGTAATTTTCAGACTGCCAACTTGCGGAATGTTTTTACTTCGCCCACGCACATTACGCTGAAAAAAGATGAAACACATTATGTGATTTTTCCGCTGCAAGGAAAACTGCGTAACCTGTACAGTCAGTTGCTGGAACAAGCCTGTTTCCCCCTAGAAGCGGAAGAAAAGCTCAAGAATTTCTTTCAGCGGGTGGGCAGCAAACTGGAGGTGCATTCTTCACTGTTCGACAATGGCTGTTCGCTGAAACAGCTGGAAGGTCAGGTGGCCATCTGTGTGCAGGTTCATCCTTTGGGTTATGGATTCCGCGTGTTGCTTTATGCCAAGCCGCTTCCCGACGGCAAAAGCTTATTTGTGCCCGGTCAGGGCATCGGCCTTTGTATCGACGAAAAAGACGGAGTGCGCTATCAGATAAAGCGCAAGCTAAAGCAGGAAAAGGAGTACAGCGATGCGCTGATAGACTTCATTGAGGAAAACTGCGGGAAGACGTTCCGCCAAAATGAAGTGGAACTTTTACTTCCTGAGACGCTCGATTTGCTGGAATATATACGCCCTCTAAGCGATACGTATTTTGTAGAATGGCCGGAAGGTGAGAAATTGCGGCTGAAAGGGGCAAGGCAGTCTGAGCGATGGAATATTCAACTGAAATCGAACAAGGACTGGTTTGAAATAGAAGGAGAAGTTAGGCTGGATGATGATACGGTTCTCAGTATAGCGCAGCTGCTGGAACTTCTAGGCAACAGCCGGGGAAAATACGTCCGGCTGAACGAGCGTGAATTTCTGACTCTGAGCGACAATCTGCGTAAGCAGTTGGCCCGGTTGGAGGCAGTGGCGGTGAAGCAGTGCGGAAAGATGCAGCTTACTTCCTTTCAGGCGGGGTTGCTGGGCTCGGATGTGCTGAACGGTGAACTGACCATCCGGTGCGATGAGCATCTGGAGAAGCTTCGGGAGAAAGTGGCCGAAAGCCGGAATTACCGGGCCAAGGTGCCTGCCCGGCTGAATGCCATGTTGCGTGGCTATCAGGTGGAGGGCTTTCAGTGGATAGCCCGCCTGAATCAGTGGGGTGCCGGTGCCTGCCTGGCCGATGATATGGGATTGGGCAAGACGCTGCAGGCCATAGCTTACCTGCTGCTGATGGCATCGAAAGGGACCTCTATGGTGGTGGCTCCGGCTTCGGTAGTGCCCAACTGGCGGAAGGAATTGGCTCGATTCGCTCCTTCACTGCAGGTCTATACGCTCAACGATTGTGAAGACCGGAAAGCTTGTCTGCAGCAAGCGGGCAAGAATGCGGTGGTACTCTCTTCCTACGGATTACTGATTTCTGAACAGGAGCATTTGGTGAATAAGTCGTGGAATGTGGTTTGTCTGGACGAGGCTCATACCATCAAGAATCGGGATACCAAGACCTCGGCTTGTGTGATGCAGTTGCAGGCTCAGCATCGGCTCATCTTGACCGGTACACCCATCCAGAATCATTTGGGCGAGCTGTGGAATCTTTTCCAGTTCATCAATCCGGGCTTGCTGGGAAGCTACGAGCATTTCCAACAGAAGTTTATCCAGCCCATTGAGCAGGAGCACGATAAGCAACGTCAGCTTCAGCTGAACCGTATTGTGCATCCGTTTATGCTGCGCCGCACCAAGCAGGAAGTAGTGGAGGAATTGCCAGATAAAGAGGATATAGTGGTGTCGGTGGAACTTTCTGAAGAGGAAATGGCGGTTTATGAAGTGATTCGTCAGCGTGCCAAGCTGCTGATAGAAGAGGGGGGCGAACAGGTGAATGTGGTCACACTGGCCGAGATTACCCGCTTGCGTCAGGCGGCTTGCTGTGCTTCGCTGGCCGAAAAGAAATGGCGGGGAAAATGCAGCAAGATAGATCAGCTGCTGGAGTTGATGGCAGAACTGAAGGAAGGAGGAAACCGTGCCTTGATATTCAGTCAGTTTACTTCTTTTTTCAAACTTATCTGCAAGGCTCTTGATGCTGCCGGCGAGAGTTACCTCTATCTGGACGGAAGCACCTCGGTAAAGAAGCGTGAGAAACTGGTGCAGGAATTTCAGGAGGGGGACTGTCCTTTCTTCTTGATTAGCTTGAAGGCTGGCGGATTGGGACTGAACCTGACGAGGGCCAATTACATTATTCATCTGGACCCGTGGTGGAATCCGGCCGTCGAACAGCAGGCCACAGACCGTGCCTACCGCATCGGGCAGACAGAAAAGGTTACAGCTTATCACTTGATAGCCTCGCACACCATTGAGGAGAAAATCTTGCGTCTGCACGAAAGCAAGCGCAACCTGGCCGATGCCTTGCTTGAGGGTACGGATATGAGCCACAAGCTCACGGCCAAAGAGTTGATGGCTATCTTGGAACAGGAGGAGTAATCCGGCATTCTTTGTATCCGGTCGGTTTCTGTATGTCAAAAGGATTTCGTATTTTTGTTCCATGGAATTTTTTACAAGAGTTTGACGAAGAATAGAATACTTTGACCATGATAAGAGACAGATTGCGCCATAATGCCGATGCCGTAGCGGGACAGAAAGAGATGAATGTGCTGAGAGAATATTTTCCGCAGTGCTTTCTAGCAAACGGGGATTTTGATATAGAGGCCTTCAAGGCAGCCTTGCCGGAGGGAACCACGCTGACCGATGAAACCAGCGGTTTCAATTGGCTGGGAAAGAACTATGCCCGTATGCTGACCAATATGGACACCACCACGCTGATTCGTCCCGATGCGGAGCACAACGCCCTGCCGGAGAATAAGGACAGCGAGAATGTGTATATCAGCGGCGACAATCTGGATGCGTTGCAGCACTTGGTGAAGTCGTACAGCGGACGTGTGAAGGTGATTTATATCGACCCTCCCTACAATACGGGCAGCGACGGATTTGTATATAACGACAAGTTCAATTTTACAGCCGAGGAACTGGCTCGGCGTTTGGATGTGCCTGTGCAGCGTGCCGAACGCATTCTTTCCATGACCCGTCGTGGAAGTGCCAGTCATGCGGCCTGGCTCACATTCATGCTGCCCAGACTCTCGTTTGCCCGCGACCTGCTGACCGATGACGGCGTGATTTTTATTTCGATTGATGATAACGAACAGGCCAATCTGAAAAGGCTTTGCGATGAGGTGTTTGGAGAACAGTGCTTCATTGGTAATGTGGTACGTCCTACAGGGCAGACAACTGGACAGGATAGTGGCGGACTTGGCAGTTCGTTCGATTATATGCTCGTGTACTCAAAGAACGAAGAAATGGAATTGAACGGACTTGAACTTACGGAAAAAGACAAATTAAGATTCCAAAATCAAGATGATACAGGGTATTATGCTTATGACCAATTGCGCAAGACCGGTTCTAATGATAAGCGCGAGGATCGTCCTAATATGTATTATGGCATAGAAAATCCGGATGGCGAGATTCTTTATCCCATTGCTGTGGCTGGATATGAAAGTCGTTGGCGTGTGGAAAGAAAGACCTATGATAATCTGGTGAAAGAAGATATGATTCTTTGGAAGAAAACTAAGCGTGGTGATGGAGAAATCTGGTGGCCTTATGTGAAATATTATCTGGATGGAAGAACCAAACGTCCTTCCCCTTTATGGATGGACTTGGAAGGAAACAAGAAAGCGGCTAGAGAGGTCAGAGACTTATTTGGTGGCAAAAAGGTTTTCGATTTTCCTAAGCCTGTAGATTTGTTACGTCGTGTTGTTCAGATAGCTTGTGAAAAGGATGGTTCTGTCATATTGGATTTTTTCGGAGGTTCCAGTACAACAGCTCATGCAGTCATGCAGAAGAACTCAGAAGATGAAGGTAGCCGAAAGTATATCCTCGTTCAGCTTCCCGAACTCTGCAAGCCCGACAGTGAAGCAGCCAAGGCAGGCTACAAGACCATTGATGAAATCGGTATGGAACGCATCAAGCGTGCCGCCCGGAAGATAAAGGAAGCCAATCCGCTCTTTGTGGGCGACTTGGGCTTTAAGCACTACATCTTGGAAGAACCCAAGCAGGATGCCCTGCTACTGATGGAGAAGTTTGACTCCATGTTTGACGACAGTACTACGCTGACGGTGGACGACTTCGGGGTGGAAACAGTGCTCCGTACGTGGCTGGTGGCCGACGGCTACGGCTTGACCGACGATGCCGAGGAAGTGATGTTGGGCGACTATAAAGCCTATTGGAAGGAAGACCATCTTTATCTTATCTATCCGGATGAACAGTTCACGCCCGGCAGTCTGACGGCACTGATGGACAAGTACAACGGAGAACCCTTTTCGCCCCATAACATCGTGATTTTCGGCTACAGCTTCAGCTTTACCAGCCGTGAGGCATTGCAGAAAAACCTTCGCACACTGAAAGACGGCAACAAGACTTTGACCGTGAATATGGATGTAAGATATTAAAAAATACAGGTTATGTATCTGAAGAAATTACATATCAGCAACTTTCGTTGTTTTCGTGATTATACCATTGAGTTTGCACCCGGTGTAACCGTGCTGTTTGGAAAGAACGGTTCGGGCAAGACAACCTTGATTCATGCCATTCACAAAGCTTTGAGCTTTGCTTTTAAAAAAGATAAAAAAAGAAAAGAGAACACAGCCTTGTCTGCCGGATTTGCTGATTTAAGACCAAATAACTTTAGCAGGAAAGAAGATATCGTGAGAGACGAGAAGACCGGATTCCCGTTTCCGGATATCAACATTCATGCGGAAGCTTGTTATTTAGGGACTGATTTGAATTGGGATATGTATGCTTCCACCTCCACATTCAAATTGCAGGATTCGAAGTATAAAGATGCTTATTATTTATTGATGGATACCATACAGCATACCGACACCTATCCTGTATTTGCTTATTTTTCTGATAGTTTTCCGCATGTGTCGAATAAAGCTTCCGGACTTTCAAAAACACAGCTTTCGCTGCGTAATTTGGGCTATTTAGGTTGGGATGCGGAAACAGACTATTCTGATTTATGGATTAAAAGGTTTGCGCAAACGTGGACTCAATGGTATAGGGCAGACCAAGCTATTGATATAGAGAAGTCAGCATTGCGGAATTGCGATTCTTTTTTAAAGAAGGGAATGGTAAATGAACAAGAATACCGCGAAGATGTGGCTTTGCATGAAAAGCGCCTCTCCATTGCATGCAATGAGAAACAGCAGTTTGATGCAGAGGTTTCTGCCATCCGGGAATGTCTGGTGAAATTCACAAAAGGAGATCCTAATTTCGAGGTGGTGGATTTGTTTGTCAGCGTGTATGAGGAGGAAGGATTGTGTCTAGACACCACAGACAATAGAAATCCATCTTTTGAAAAGCTGCCGGCCGGATATAAACGATTGTTGTATATGGCTCTTGATATCGCTTACCGCTCTTATCTGCTCAATGGCACAACAGATGCCCATGGGGTGGTGATTATTGATGAGATAGACCTGCACCTTCATCCGGAGTTGGAACAGGTGGTGCTTCAGCGTTTCATAAATACGTTCCCTCATATACAGTTCATTGTTTCTACCCACTCTCCGCTGGTGTTGACGGGAGTGGAAACGAACAAGAATTTGAATGTGGTTCTTAAAATGACATTGCCTGATAATGCGCCCGAAGTGTGGCCCAATATTCATGGTATCGATTATAATCAGATGCTTGAGGAGAATATGGGGGTAAGTAAGCGGAAGCCGGAGATAGAGGCTCTCTTTGAAAAAGCCTGGAAAGCGGTAGCCGCAAAAGATACCGAGGCGGCCAAAAAGACAGTGGCAGAGTTGGAGACAGTGACTCCCCAAGATCAGACGGAACTTGTAAAATTGCGGGCTGTTATCAGCCGTATAGAAATTATAGGACGATGAGGTATATAGAAAAGCATTTCGATACGGTTGCAGTACAGCAATATAAGCAAGAGTTGAGCAGTCTGCAACTGGATGAGAGGAGTCTTTCGGATGCTCAGGTACATCCGGGAAATACAGGAGGGCAGTTGTATGACAAGGTTCGGGATATGGCTACTTTTCGAGCCTTAAAAGTGCAGATGTATCATGAGCAGGGAGGCGTTTGCTGTTATTGTGGCATGAAACTGGAACAACCCTTCGATCCTCAGTATAGGGTAGAGCATGTCTTACCCAAAGAATCTCACCGGGAATTGGTGGGAGAATACAAGAATCTGCTTTTGTCTTGCCGAGCTAGCAAGGAAGAACTAGAGCTGAGGAAAAATATTGCTTCAAAGGCTGTAAGAAAAGGGTTTATTCATTGCGATGAGGCGAAAGGGTCGAAAGAGATTACGTATTCTCCATTAGATAAATCTTGCGAAGGTGCTTTTTGGTATGACTTGAGAGGCGCAGTTCATTCTAATAATCCTGAAGCTCAGAGAGATATCAAGACGCTAGGGCTGGGTGGAGCTTATTTGACGAGCAGGCGTAAAGAAGCTATTGATTCATTGTTTATTGATGAGGTGTTGCTTTCTGAAGATTATCTCAGGGCATACAGAGACGGATTGCGCACGCCGGGTGCCGACGGAAAACTCGCAGAATTTTATTTTGTTCTAATTGATGCTATCAATCAACTTCTTCCTAACAATTAAATTACATGGAATTAAAACTTGAAAATAATCTGGCTCATCAGACGATTCCGGTAGAGGGGGTGGCTGCTGTGGTGGAGGCTTCCATTCAGGAGCCGGCCAAGGAAAATCATCAGAACCCTTTGTTGCAGCGGAATCTCGACAAAAATGCGCTGTATGCAGCACGTCTGAATGCCCGGATAGTGCAACAAGCTGACCGGCAAAAGGTGAGCCACTATATGCTGACGGACAAGATAAAGAATCTGCCGTTTCACAGACTGCTCGACATCAAAATGGAAACGGGTACAGGCAAGACGTACGTCTATACCCGCACTATCTTTGAACTGCACAAGCGGTGCGGCATCAATAAGTTTATCATTGCGGTTCCTACGTTGGCCATCAAAGCGGGTACAGCTTCTTTCCTGAAAGACCCGTCGGTGATGCGGCATTTCGACAGGGTGTGCGGCTACAATGCCGAAATAGAACTTTGCCTGCTGGAGCCGCAAAAGCAGAAGCCACAGAAAAAAGGACGCTTAAATATGCCACCTGCCGTAGGCCGTTTCTTTTATGGAACCCATCATGTCAGACACAGAATTTATGTGCTTTTGCTGAATACCCAATTGCTGACCAGCGGAAAATTGCTGACCCGGAAGGATTATGACCAATTGCTGGGGGATTTTTACCGGCCTGTAGATGCCATTGCCGATACCAAGCCTGTGCTGATTATTGATGAGCCGCACCGGGTGGGGCGTGACAGTACGTCGTATGCAGCATTAATCGAGCATTTCAGACCCCAGTTGGTGTTGCGTTATGGAGCCACCTTTCCGGAACTGACAGCAGGCAAGGGAAAGCACAAGCACTCTGTGAAAGATTATCAGGAGTTGATTTATGATTTGAATGCGGCGGATTCCTTTAATAAGGGGCTTATCAAAGGAGTGGCAAAAGAGCATCTGGAACTGCCGAACGGGAAAAAAAGTGAGAAGAAGGTGAAAGTGCTTTCTACTGTGAAAGGGGATAGTGTTCACTTGAAATTGATAACATCCGACCATCCCGGAAAGCCGTTTACCATTCACGTGGGTGAAAGTTTGGGTATGATTGATAAAGACCTGGATGGGGTGACGATAGAGGCTATCGGGAAGAACGGTGTCAGTCTGAGCAACGGACAGGAAAAACTGGTCGGTGAAGAGTTTTTTCCCGACCAGTATGCTATCTCTTATCAGGAGGGGATGATAGAACTGGCCTTGATGCGCCATTTTGAGACAGAACGGGCAAATTTCTGCCGGGAAGGCTTGCCCATCAAGACGTTGGCCTTGTTTTTTATCGATAGCATAGAAAGTTTCCGTGGAGCGGAGGGGAAAAATGACGGATGGCTGAGAAAGATGTTTCTGGAGAAGTTGGCTGACAGAATTCAGAAGGAGCTTGCGAAACAGAATATTGCTGAATATGAAGCTTATCTGAAAGCTACATTGGATAATCTGGAGGCTTCGTGTGCGGGATATTTTTCGCAGGACAACAGTGATACGGATGAGAAAATAGCCAGTGAGGTGAAGGTAATTTTGCATGAGAAAAAGAATTTGTTGAGTTTTACGGATAAAAAGGGGAAGCCGAATGTGCTACGTTTCCTGTTTTCTAAATGGACGTTGAAGGAAGGCTGGGATAATCCAAATGTGTTTACCATCTGCAAATTGCGTTCCAGTGGTTCGGAAATCAGTAAACTGCAGGAAGTGGGGCGCGGCTTGCGCCTGCCTGTGGATAGTGCCGGAAACAGAATCAGTGATGCTTCCTTTATGCTGAATTATATTGTTGATTTTACTGAGAAGGACTTTGCCAACAAGCTGGTGGCTGAAATCAACGGTGAACTGGAGTCGGAACAGACAAGTGCATTTTCTGTTTCTGCAGAAGACATCATGGAGGTGGCACGGAAGCGTGGTGTAGAGGTCAATAAGTTCTTTATAGAACTGATGACGAAAGGATTCGTGGATTTTGATAAAAAGGTGGTGACGGATAAATTTGATGAGATGCTGATGGAATATCCGGAATTCGGGGATAAAGCCGGTAGGGTGAATATGCATCGCATTATCAACCGTAACAGTGCCCGTCGTGATAAAATTCATATCCGAAAGGCCCGATTTGAGGAGTTACGGGAGTTATGGAAACAGCTGAACAGGAAATATGTGCTTTATTTCGACCAAAAGATAGATTCGAGAATAGAAGAAGAATTGCCTGCTGTGCTGAAGGAAAAATGGGTATTCTCATTTCAGACGATGGAGTCTTCCCGCAGAATCCTGAAATTTGACGGAGAGGTGGCTATGGCCAGTGAAGGAACTCATGCAGAACTGACGTTACATAACCGTCACTACGGGTATGGCGAGTTCTTGAAACGTGCATCGCGCTACACAAACATTCCTGTACTGATTTTGCATAAGGCGATTTGTAAAGTGGCCAATCAGGGTTGTTCCATCACCGATGAAATGTTCAACGACCATTCGTTGACCCGGCTGGTTGGGGCGGTGGATGATTGGAAATGCAGGCAGTTGCTGGGCTTCGTGCGCTATAAACAGGCTAATTATGCTGCGAAGGAAACCAAACTGACCCATACCGACGGTACTGTGAAGGATGAAGTGGTTCAGGCATTTATCGGAAATAAATGTGTTCCCGGAGAGCCTCCAGTGAAATACCTTTATGATGCCTATGCACACGACTCCGGTCTGGAACTTCAGAATATAAAGACAGAGATAGACGAAGTGATTGTCTATGGCAAGATTCCTTCGCACAGTATTTGTATACCTACGGTGGCTTCCAGTAATTATAGCCCGGACTTCATGTATGTAATCAAGAAGGCTGACGGAACGAAGGAGCTGAATGTGGTTATTGAAACGAAAGCTTATGATAAGGATTCGCATATTTCGCAGGATGAAGACTCTAAAATCTCTTGTGCCGAAGAGTTCTTCAAAGCTATGACCGAAAGTGGCTATAGGGTACATTTCAGAAAACAGATAAACAGTACGGGAATCAAAAACATCCTTGATGAGTTGTCGCTGACAGATTAAATAGTGTTAACGCTTAGGGGTAGAATCACATTTTATTTGTTATTTTGCACCAAATTTAGGTGTAGTGTAGCTTGTGGAGTACAGGCTACAGCACTTTTTCAGCTGAATTCAATGAAGAAACTCACTATAAAGCAATGTCCCGTATGCGGAGGAACCTCTCTGAAGCCTGCCTTGACCTGCGTAGATCGTTACGCTTCGGGTGAAGCGTTTCAACTGTACCGTTGCAGTGAGTGCGGTTTTCTGTTCACGCAAGATTTTCCGGTGGAAGCCGAGATAGGACGTTATTATGAAACTCCCGATTACATTTCTCATTCAGATACCCGGAAGGGAATGATGAATGCCGTATATCACTGGGTACGCTCGTATATGCTGCGGCGTAAAGCCCGGCTGGTGGTTCGCGAGGCACACAGGTCCACGGGCAGCTTGCTGGATATCGGTACCGGCACCGGATATTTTCCTCATACCATGCAGCAGAAGGGCTGGCAGGTAGAAGCAGTGGAGAAGAATGAAGGGGCGCGACGCTTTGCCCGCGAGCATTTCGGGCTACAGGTGAAGCCCGAAGCAGCCTTGCAGGAATTTCCCGAGGCTTCGTTTCAGGTGATTACGCTGTGGCATGTGATGGAGCACCTGGAGCATCTGAAGGATACCTGGAAACGATTGCATGAATTGCTGGCCGATAAAGGGGTGCTGATCGTGGCGGTGCCCAATTGTTCATCGTATGATGCCCGGAAGTACGGGGCCGATTGGGCGGCTTATGATGTGCCCAGACATTTGTGGCATTTTACCCCCGACACATTGACGCGATTGGCTGTGCAGCAGGGATTTATTCTGGCGGCTCATTATCCTATGCCGTTTGATGCGTTTTATGTATCCATGCTCACCGAGAAGCAGCGCAAGCGTGCATGTCCGTTTTTGAGAGGTATGTGGACGGGGTTGCTGGCCTGGTGTAGTTCACTGGTGCACAAGGAACGCAGCAGTTCGATGATTTATGTCTTCCGTAAAAAATAAGAGAGGTGCGTATGGGTAAAAGAAAATCAGGAAGCAGTGTAGATATGCAGTTCGTCACATCGAGCATCAGCACCACTTTGGTACTGCTGTTGCTGGGACTGGTAGTGTTTTTTGTGCTGGCAGCCCATAACCTTTCGGTATATGTAAAAGAGAACATCAGTTTCTCGCTGCTTATCAGCGATGATATGAAGGAAGCGGATATTCTGAAGTTGCAGAAGCGCTTGAATCAGGAGGACTTTGTAAAGCATACGGAATATATCTCGAAGAAGCAGGCACTGCGCGAGCAGACCGAAGCCATGGGGACCGACCCGCAGGAGTTTCTTGGATATAATCCTTTTACGGCATCCATTGAGATTAAGCTTCATTCCGACTATGCCAATTCAGACAGCATTGCCAAGATAGAAAAGCTTCTCAAGAAGAATACCAATATACAAGAAGTGCTCTATCAGAAAGAACTGATAGACGCAGTGAATGATAACATACGAAACATCAGTCTGCTTTTGTTGGGATTGGCAGGCATTCTGAGCCTGATATCGTTTGCGCTGATTAATAACACCATCCGGCTGACCATCTATTCCAAGCGTTTTTTGATACATACGATGAAGTTGGTGGGAGCCAGCTGGGGATTTATCCGCCGGCCGTTTTTGCAGAGGAATTTTTGGATCGGTGTGCTAGCTGCTTGCCTGGCAGATGGTATCTTATGGGCAGCAGCCGTCTGGCTGGTAGCCTATGAACCCGAATTGGTGGCGGTGGTTACACCTCAGGTCATGCTGGCCGTATCGGTGTCTGTATTGGCTTTTGGTATTATCATAACCTGGCTCTGTGCCTGGTTTTCCATCAATAAATATTTGAGGATGAAATCCAGTGCTTTGTATTATTAAAAACATATAGCATTCATGAATAAAGAAAAATTTGCTTTTGACAAGACCAACTTCATCTTGCTGGCCATCGGCATGGTAGTGGTGATAGTGGGTTTTTTGTTGATGACAGGTCCTTCGTCAACGCCGGCTAACTTTGAGCCAGATATTTTCAGTGTACGTCGCATCAAGGTGGCGCCGGTGGTATGTTTGCTGGGCTTTGTGTTTATAATTTATGCGGTGGTTCGTAAGCCGAAAGATGAGATTAACCGAGAAGAAAAAGAATGAATATGGGAGATATGACTACGTTCGAGGCAATTATCATTGCCATAATCGAAGGATTGACAGAGTTTTTACCGGTATCATCTACCGGACATATGATTATCACACAGAATGTGCTGGGTGTGGAGAGTACAGAATTTGTAAAAGCGTTTACGGTGATTATTCAGTTTGGAGCCATCTTGTCTGTGGTTTGTCTGTATTGGAAACGTTTTTTTCAGTTGAATCACACTCCTGCTCCGCAGGGGGCATCGGGCTTGAAGCGTTTCCTGCACAAGTTTGATTTCTACTGGAAACTGCTGGTCGCTTTTATTCCTGCGGCAGTGTTGGGCTTCCTGTTCAGCGACAAGATTGACGAAATGCTGGAAAGTGTGGCTGTGGTAGCAGTGATGCTGGTAATCGGAGGTATCTTCATGCTGTTCTGTGACAAGATATTCAACAAAGGCAGTGAAGATACTCAACTGACAGAAAAGAAAGCTTTCAATATTGGTTTGTTTCAGTGTATTGCCATGATTCCGGGGGTATCTCGCTCCATGGCTACCATCATAGGTGGTATGGCTCAGAAGCTTACCCGTAAAGAAGCTGCCGAATTCTCGTTTTTCCTGGCTGTGCCTACCATGTTTGCTGCTACGGCTTATAAAATGTTGAAGCTGTTTTTGGATGGAGGAACAGAAATCATTATGAATAATCTCTCGGCTCTGATAATCGGTAATGTAGTGGCCTTTATCGTAGCTCTGCTGGCTATCAAGTTCTTTATCAGTTTCGTTACCAAATACGGATTCAAGGCTTTCGGATGGTATCGCATCATTGTAGGTGGTATCATTCTGCTGATGTTGTTGACCGGACATTCATTGGAGGTGATGTAGGATGAAGGATTTCAAGACAGGAGAAGTTCTCTTTTTTGATAAACCGCTGGGATGGACTTCCTTTAAAGTGGTGGGGCATGCTCGGTATCATATCTGTAAGCGATTGGGTGTGAAGAAATTGAAAGTGGGGCACGCGGGTACGCTCGACCCCCTGGCCACCGGGGTAATGATTGTGTGTACCGGTAAGGCTACCAAGCGTATTGAGGAATTTCAGTATCACACTAAAGAGTATGTTGCAGATATCCGTTTAGGAGCTACCACACCTTCGTACGATCTGGAGCATGAAATAGATGCTACGTATCCTACCGAACACATTACTCGAGAATTGGTAGAAGCCACACTGCAGCAATTCGTGGGTGAAATACAGCAGGTGCCGCCCGCATTTTCGGCCTGTATGGTCAATGGTACGCGTGCCTATGACTTGGCACGGAAGGGCGAAGAGGTGGAACTGAAACCCAAGTTGCTGGTAATAGATGAGATAGAACTGCTCGAATGCCAGTTGCCCGATATACGGGTGCGGGTGGTGTGCAGCAAAGGTACGTATATTCGGGCCTTGGCACGCGATATAGGAGAAGCCTTGCAGAGTGGTGCCCATCTCACGGCTTTGCGGCGTACGAGGGTTGGAGATGTGCGGGTAGAAGATTGTATGAATCCACTGGATTTTAAAGATTGGATAGCCGCCCAAGAGGTGAAGATAGGAGAAGAATCCTAAATGTACGTAATAGAAATAAAAGAATATAGAAAAACTCAAAACTTAATAGGATATGAAACTTTCACAATTCAAATTTAAGCTTCCCGAGGAGAAGATTGCTCTGCATCCTGCCCGATACAGAGATGAGTCGCGCCTGTTGGTGCTTCATAAGAAAACCGGTGAAATTGAACATCGGATGTTCAAGGATATTTTGGACTATTTCGATGATAAGGATGTGTTCATCTTCAATGATACAAAGGTTTTTCCGGCTCGCTTATATGGCAACAAGGAGAAGACAGGAGCTAGAATTGAGGTGTTTCTGTTGCGTGAGTTGAATGAAGAGCATAAATTGTGGGATGTGTTGGTAGACCCGGCCCGGAAAATCCGCATCGGTAACAAACTGTATTTCGGCGAGGATGATTCGATGGTGGCCGAAGTGATTGACAACACTACGTCGCGCGGACGTACGCTGCGCTTTCTCTACGATGGTCCGCACGATGAATTCAAGAAAGCACTGTATGCGCTGGGAGAAACTCCGCTGCCTCACAGCATCATCAACCGTCCGGTAGAGCCGGAAGATGCTGAACGTTTCCAGTCTATCTTTGCCCGCAACGAGGGTGCGGTAACGGCTCCTACAGCCAATCTGCACTTCAGCCGCGAATTGATGAAGCGGATGGAAATCAAGGGAGTGGATTTTGCATTCGTTACGCTTCATGCAGGATTGGGCAATTTCCGCGACATCGATGTGGAAGACCTGACCAAGCATAAGACGGACTCGGAACAGATGATAGTGAATGAAGAGGCGGTGCGCATTGTGAACCGTGCCAAGGATTTCAATCGTCAGGTGTGTGCTGTGGGCACCACAGTGATGCGTGCCATTGAAAGTACGGTAAGCACCGACGGACATCTGAAAGAATATGAAGGATGGACCAATAAGTTTATCTTCCCTCCTTATGACTTTACGGTGGCTACTTCCATGGTGTCCAACTTCCACATGCCGCTGAGTACGCTGCTTATGATAGTAGCTGCTTTCGGCGGATACGATGAAGTGATGAATGCCTATGATGTGGCATTGAAAGAAGGTTATCGCTTTGGTACATACGGCGATGCCATGTTGATTACCGACCGTTAATGTACTTATGATAGTCTATTTAGGTTTGGGAACTAATCTCGGCGATAAGGAGCAGAATCTCCGTACCGCTGTAGCGAAAATAGAAGAGCGGATAGGGAGAGTGATTTCCCTTTCCGCTTTTTATACTACAGAGCCTTGGGGGTTTGCCTCGGACAACGGTTTCCTAAATGCGGCCTTGGGAGTGGAGACCGACTGCCTGCCTCTGGAGGTGCTGCACATTACACAGGAGATAGAGCGGGAGATGGGCCGTACGCATAAATCGGCCAATGGAGTGTATAGCGACCGCGTGATAGACATCGACTTGCTGCTTTGCCTGAAGGCCGATGGCTCTTCTGTGGTGATGAATACACCGGAACTGGTTCTTCCTCATCCGCTGATGCAGGAACGAGACTTTGTGATGAAGCCGCTCCGCGAGATTTTTAAGGGCAATCCGGACGCTTGGGAGTGAGAAACAGGCTGAGGAGAAAACAGCCGACCAGCCCCCTTGCCATAGAAACAACGGTGGGAAGGGTGCGTAATGCCAGGTAATCAATCAGCATACCTGTACCATAGAGGGTCAGGGCGAGCAGGCATATGGATGTCCAGCGGCGAGTTTTGAAATAAGAGATTAGTTTCATGAGCATGGTTTACGATGTTTGAAGAATGTTAATCTTGGGGGCAAAGGTAGTTTATTTTTAAGAAAAGCATTATCTTTGTGCCTTGAAAATGAAGCGTGGAAAGATTTGAGTAGCTTGCAACCACAGAAAAAAATGCTAAAACACATCCTTTTCTATTTTCGGTACTCCTTTCAAGGGAATGAAAGACCGACTTCCTACTCAACGAACCTTTCCCTATTCTTTTATAGTTCTAATTTTTAATTATTCATTGAAGAAATGGGATATTTATTCACATCCGAATCGGTGTCTGAAGGACACCCCGACAAAGTGGCCGATCAAATTTCGGACGCTGTGCTTGACAAACTGTTGGCGTATGACCCCAGTTCAAAAGTAGCTTGCGAAACGCTGGTAACAACCGGACAGGTGGTGCTTGCCGGAGAAGTGAAAACCAAAGCGTATGTAGACTTGCAACTGATAGCGCGTGAGGTAATCAAGAAAATAGGCTATACGAAGGGCGAGTATATGTTTGAAAGTAATTCGTGCGGCGTATTGAGCGCTATTCATGAGCAAAGTCCCGACATTAACCGTGGCGTAGAGCGTCAGGACCCGATGGATCAGGGAGCAGGCGACCAGGGTATGATGTTTGGTTATGCTACCAACGAGACAGAAAACTATATGCCGCTGTCGCTGGATTTGGCTCATCGTATTTTGCTGGTACTGGCCGATATCCGTCGCGAAGGCAAGCAGATGACTTATCTCCGTCCGGATGCCAAGAGTCAGGTTACCATTGAATACGATGATAACGGCACTCCGGTGCGTATCGATACGATTGTGGTGTCTACTCAGCACGACGACTTTATTCAGCCGGCTGATGATAGCAAGGAAGCTCAACTGAAAGCTGATGAGGAAATGTTGGCTGTGATCCGCAAGGACGTAATCGAAATTCTGATGCCACGTGTCATTGCCTCTATTCATGCTGAAAAGGTGTTGGCACTGTTTAATGAGAACATTACGTATCATGTGAATCCTACCGGTAAGTTTGTAATCGGTGGCCCGCACGGAGATACAGGTCTGACAGGCCGCAAGATTATCGTAGATACGTATGGTGGCAAGGGCGCTCATGGCGGTGGTGCTTTCTCAGGTAAAGACCCTTCCAAGGTAGACCGTTCGGCTGCGTATGCTGCCCGCCACATTGCTAAAAACCTGGTGGCTGCCGGTGTGGCTGATGAAATGCTGGTGCAGGTAAGTTATGCCATCGGTGTGGCTCGTCCTATCAATATCTATGTAAATACCTATGGTCGCAGCAACGTGCAGATGAGCGATGGAGAAATAGCACGGAAGATAGACGAACTCTTCGACCTTCGTCCGAAGGCCATTGAAGACCGCTTGAAACTGCGCAATCCTATTTATCAGGAAACAGCAGCTTATGGTCATATGGGCCGTGAACCACAGACGGTAGTGAAGCACTTCAAGAGCCGCTATGAAGGAAACAAAGACGTAGAAGTGGAACTCTTTACTTGGGAAAAATTAGATTACGTAGATCAAGTGAAGGCTGCTTTCGGACTCTAAGAAAGCAAGATTGGTAGAATCGAATATAACAGCTGCTTCTGCCCTCTCTCTTATGAGAAGGTAGAAGTAGCTGTTTTTATATGTAACGGACACCCGAAAACTGTCAGATACCACCCGAAAACTGTTATTTGATAGTTTATCCCCCTTTTCTTGCCTATATGTGGTCGGTGCTATACGGCTGGATTGCTTAAGTTTGTGTGATTGAACAATAGACCATGATGATTATTAAAAGAAAAGATTATGAATGACAGTACTACTTTTGCAAAAGACCTTCTTAATATACAAGATGACCTTTTACGCTTTGCTTATAAACTGACTTCCGACAAGGAAGATGCTAACGACCTCTTGCAGGAAACTTCATTAAAAGCTCTGGACAACGAGGATAAATATGAACCCGAAACCAATTTTAAGGGATGGATGTATACCATTATGCGTAATATCTTTATCAATAATTACCGTAAGGTGGTGCGCGAGCAGACTTTTGTAGACCAGACAGACAACCTTTACCATCTGAATCTTCCAGGCGATGATACATACGAGAGTACCGAGCAAGCTTACGATTTGAAAGAAATGCACCGTGTGGTCAATGCTTTGCCGCGCGAATACAAGATTCCTTTTTCCATGCACATCTCCGGGTTTAAGTATCGGGAAATAGCCGAGAAACTTGATCTGCCGCTAGGCACTGTGAAAAGTCGCATCTTCTTTACCCGCCAGAAACTACAGCACGAACTGAGAGATTTCATTTGATATTGCGAATCTCGCTGAAATCGTGTACCTTTGTCTCCTGTATTATATTGAGATAAAGAATCATGAATAAGATATCCTCTGTATGTGTGTACAGTGCTTCGAGCACGAAAATAGATGCTGCTTACTTCGATGCTGCCCGTGAACTGGGATTGTTGCTGGCTCAAAATCATATCCGGCTGGTAAATGGAGCGGGAAAGATGGGCTTGATGGCTGCCGTGGCAGATGCTGCTCTCTCCAACGGGGGAGAGGTGACAGGCGTCATTCCGCATTTTATGATAGAACAGGGATGGCACCATACCGGGCTGACGGAATTGATAGAGGTGGATAGTATGCATCAGCGTAAAAAGAAAATGGCGGACCTGAGTGATGCGGTCATTGCCCTGCCTGGCGGATGTGGCACGTTGGAGGAACTGTTAGAGGTAATTACCTGGAAGCAATTGGGCTTGTATCTGAATCCTATCGTTATTCTGAATACCAAAGGATATTTCAACCCCTTACTTGAGATGTTGGCACAAGCCGTAGAGGAGAATTTCATGCGTGTGCAGCATGGAGCCATCTGGCAAGTGGCAGAAACTCCGCAAGAAGCTATCCGGCTGATACAATCTATCCCCCTGTGGGATGCATCTATCCGTAAGTTTGCTGCTATATGATGACACTGTGGAACGGTTGGGTAGAAGGAATTCCCTTGCCATACTCGCTGCGTATGGACGATGGGGTGGCAGTATTGCTATTGGGCTGTTTCTTTTTGTCGGCCTATGTCTTGTCGCGCAGCAGTAAGTTTTTACTTCAGTTAGTTAAAGACTTTTTGCTTCATCGAGAGCGGACCAGTATTTTTGCCATGTCTACAGCTTCGGATATGCGGTATCTGCTGCTGTTGATTCTGCAGACTTGTCTGTTGGAGGGCATCTATCTGTTTAACTTTTATAATGAAATCTCTCCTTCGCTAGTGACTCAGTTCTCTCCGGTTTTGCTTTTGTCCATATACGTTTTGTTGCCTATGTTGGTGTTTGGCATAAAATGGATTCTTTATTCATTTATCGGTTGGATTTTTTTTGACGAAAACAAGACTTCTCTTTGGCTGGAATCCTATTCGGCTTTGCAATATTATATAGGTTTTGTGCTTTTTCCGTTGGTGCTTTTTATCGTTTATTTTGATTTGAATATTCAAACGACTGCAGTTCTGGCCATCTTTTTATTTATTTTGGTGAAAATATTGATGTTATATAAGTGGCTAAAACTTTTTTGTGACAATTTGCATGGCTGTTTGCTTTTATTTTTGTACTTTTGTGCCCTTGAAATCGTGCCTTACTTGGTTTTATACCGTGGGGTCGAGCAGCTAAACGATTATTTGACAATAAAATTTTAGGACATTGAAAATAAAGAAAGTACTAGTGTCGCAGCCGAAACCGGCATCAGAGAAATCTCCTTACTACGACATTGCTGAGAAATACGGCGTACAAATAGATTTTCGCCCGTTTATTAAAGTTGAGAGTCTTTCGGCGAAAGAGTTCAGACAACAGAAAATATCCATTTTGGATTATACAGCTGTTGTATTTACCTCTCGTCATGCCATAGATCATTTCTTTCATCTGTGTACAGAATTACGGGTTACGATTCCTGAAACGATGAAATATTTCTGCGTGACGGAATCTATCGCTCTTTATATCCAGAAATATGTGCAGTATCGTAAGCGTAAGATCTTCTTTGGTAATACCGGTAAATTTGATGATTTGCTTACGTCTATTGTAAAGCATAAGACTGAAAAATACTTTGTCCCTATGTCGGATGTGCATACAGATGAAATCAAGAATGCTTTGGATAAGAATAAAATCCAGCATGCTGAGGCAGTGATGTATCGCACAGTAAGCAATGACTTTGCACCAGACGAAGCTTTTGATTATGATATGCTGATTTTCTTCAGCCCTGCCGGTGTGGCTTCTTTGCAGAAGAATTTCCCCAATTTTGAGCAGAAAGATATCAAAATCGGTACGTTTGGTTCTACTACAGCGCAGGCTGTACGAGATGCAGGATTGCGTCTGGATTTGGAGGCTCCCAGCGTAAAGGCTCCTTCTATGACAGCTGCATTGGATATGTTTATCAAAGAAAACAATAAGGGAAAATAAAGACTTTTCGGAATAAAGATTTTTTTTGTAAAAACGCGGATGACGCGGGTAACGCGAATGGTTATATAACGCCGTGTTATCCGCGTTGTTCTATTATTTCTATTATAATAATCGTATGCTATGGCCTATACACTGCGTAAGTCGGAACGACTAAATAAAAAGAAGGTGATTGACAGCATGTTTTCCGGAAATGCCCGTTCGTTTGCTGTATTCCCTTTACGGGTAGTGTATCTGCCTGTAGAGGAATTGGAAGCGCCTGTATCTATCTTGGTAAGCGTTTCTAAAAGAAGGTTCAAACGGGCTGTGAAGCGTAATCGGGTAAAGCGACAGATTCGGGAGGCTTATCGTTTAAATCAACAGATGCTGACAGATGCGCTGGCTGTGAGAGGCGATCGTTTGGCCATTGCGTTTATTTATCTATCGGATGAGCTGTTGGATTCTGCCTTGATAGAAGAACGGATGAAAACAGCCTTGTCTCGCCTTGTAGAGAAGTTATGAAAAAGGTCTGTTTCATTTGGCAGACAGGGTGTAGGGTGCTTTCCCGACTGTTCTCGTACTTGCTGCTTGTTCCTATATTTTTTTATCAGCGTTGTATCTCTCCGCTTTTAGGTCCGTCGTGCCGCTTCACGCCTACTTGTTCGCAGTATGCAGTAGAAGCCATTAGAAAACATGGCCCTTTCAAGGGGTTGTATCTCACAGTCAGACGTTTGCTGCGATGTCATCCATGGGGAGGCTCTGGCTATGATCCGGTGCCATGAATTATCCGATAGATATACATACTCACGGCGTTTCTTTGCAGAAGGGAAGAGCTATAGTGAACTGTTTTCCCGATTCATTTGTTTTGGAAGAAGGATGCTGGTATTCTGTGGGCATTCATCCTTGGTATATTCAGGGAGATGTTCCGATGGAATGGACTGTTTTTGAAGAACAGATTCTACATCCGCAGGTGCTGGCAATAGGGGAAGCAGGACTGGATAAGTTGGCTCAGACACCCATGAAGCTGCAAGAACTGGTGTTCAGAAAACAGGTAGAGTGGGCAGAACGGGTGGCCAAGCCGGTCTTGATTCACTTGGTGAAGGCTGTAGATGAACTTGTACGGCTGAAGCGTGAACTGCGTCCTGTGCAGCCCTGGATTATTCATGGTTTTCGTGGAAAAGCAGCGTTGGCCGATATGCTGTTGCATCACGGTTTTTATCTGTCGTTTGGCTTTCGCTTTCAAGAAGCTGCACTGCTGCGGGTTCCTGCCGACCGTCTCTTTTTGGAAACCGATGAATGTGATAAGGATATTTATCAGTTATATAGGCAGGTGGCTTTAGTAAGAGGGTGTTCGTATGAGGACCTTTTTGAATCGGTAGCCCGAAATGTAAAGGACGTCTTTTTTAAGCAGTAAGAGTTGTATCTTCAGAGAAAGAGTCGTACTTTTGCGTGCAGCTCTTTAGAAAAGAGTGCTTTGTGATGGTAGAACTTAAATAATGAATAAATATGAATTTTGTAGAAGAATTAAGATGGCGTGGCATGCTCCACGATATGATGCCGGGTACCGAAGAACTCCTTGCCAAGGAACAGGTAACGGCTTACATCGGCTTTGACCCTACTGCCGATTCTCTGCACATTGGTCACTTGTGCAGTGTGATGATTCTGCGTCACTTCCAGCGTTGTGGCCATAAACCGTTGGCGTTGATTGGAGGAGCTACCGGTATGATTGGTGACCCTTCCGGCAAATCGGCAGAACGTAACCTGCTGACAGAAGAAACGCTCCGTCATAACATGGAGGGAATGAAAAAGCAGTTGAGCAAGTTCCTGGATTTTGATTCAGATGCACCCAATCGTGCGGAACTGGTGAACAATTACGACTGGATGAAGGATTTCAGTTTCTTGGATTTTGCCCGTGAGGTAGGTAAACACATTACCGTAAATTATATGATGGCAAAGGATTCTGTGAAGAAACGTCTGAATGGCGAAGCGCGTGACGGACTTTCCTTTACAGAGTTTACCTATCAGTTGCTGCAAGGTTATGACTTCCTTCATTTGTATGAAACCAAAGGATGTCGTCTGCAGATGGGTGGTTCAGACCAATGGGGTAATATTACTACCGGTGCCGAACTGATTCGTCGTACCAATGGAGGCGAAGTGTTTGCGCTGACTTGTCCGCTGATTACAAAAGCTGATGGAGGTAAGTTTGGCAAGACAGAGTCGGGCAATATCTGGCTGGATCCCCGCTACACTTCTCCTTATAAGTTCTACCAGTTCTGGCTGAATGTAAGCGATGAAGATGCCAAGCGTTACATTAAAATCTTTACGGCCCTCTCTCGTGAAGAAATCGAAGCGTTGACAGCCGAGCATGATGCAGCTCCTCATTTGCGTGTGTTGCAGAAACGTCTGGCTAAGGAAGTAACCATCATGGTTCACTCCGAAGCCGATTACAATGCAGCAGTAGATGCTTCCAACATACTTTTCGGCAATGCTACTTCAGAAGCGTTGAAGAAACTGGATGAAGATACCTTGTTGGCTGTATTCGAAGGTGTACCGCAGTTTGAAGTCTCTCGCGACGGGCTGACAGCCGGCGTAAAAGCAGTAGACCTCTTTACGGAACACGCAGCCATCTTTGCATCCAAGGGCGAAATGCGCAAGCTGGTGCAGGGGGGCGGTGTATCTTTGAATAAAGAAAAACTGTCTGCTTTCGACCAGGAAATTACCGTAGCCGATTTGTTGGATGATAAGTATCTCTTGGTACAACGCGGTAAGAAAAACTATTATCTGGTCATTGTAAAATGACTTTTTTAGGGATAGAACTAAAAAAGTAGATAAAATATTTGGAGGATAAACAGAATATCTCTATCTTTGCACCGCTTTTTAACAGAAAGCCCTATGTTTGGACTATGGTGTAATGGTAGCACAACAGGTTTTGGTTCTGTTTGTCCAGGTTCGAATCCTGGTAGTCCAACAATAATGAAAGCGTAAATAGCTATAATAGCCGTTTACGCTTTTTTTTATTTCCTGCTTAGGCAGCATGATTCCTTTTTTAAGCAGCGTACGGCCCTAATCGTTTTTGGGGTCTACTTGGGGATGAATGCTACAGGAACTGATAATTTCACCCGTATGGGTTTCCCGTTTTGCCGTCCGGGTTTCCATTCAGGCAGGGGCACTAGGCGGATGGCTTCTTTATGCAAAGGTATTCCCTTCATAGGCTGCTATGCCATAGGGTGTAGCGGGTATCCGTTTTTTTATGGACTATTGAATCATTTGTACAAAATTGATATAGTTTTCATACAATATTGTATTTCCTTTTCATTTTCTTTTCCTACATTTGCAACTGTGTACGCAAACGGTGTGCATGCTTATATCATATAATAATTAAATATTAATATTATGAATCAGTTTTTGAATTTTTCTCTCGAAGGTAAAGTAGCTCTGGTTACAGGTGCTTCTTATGGTATTGGTTTTGCTATTGCTTCTGCATTTGCAGAACAAGGTGCTACAATTTGCTTCAACGATATCAATCAGGAATTGGTCGATAAAGGTATGGCTGCTTACGCAGAAAAGGGTATCAAGGCTCACGGTTATGTATGTGACGTAACTGACGAACCCGCTGTACAAGCCATGGTTGCTAAGATTGCAGAAGAAGTAGGTACAGTGGATATCTTGGTAAACAATGCCGGTATCATTCGTCGTATTCCGATGCACGAAATGGAAGCTGCTGATTTCCGCCGAGTAATCGATATCGACTTGAATGCTCCGTTTATCGTAGCTAAGGCTGTGTTGCCCGCCATGATGGAAAAACGTGCAGGTAAGATTATCAACATCTGCTCTATGATGTCTGAATTGGGTCGCGAAACTGTATCTGCTTATGCTGCTGCTAAGGGCGGTTTGAAGATGTTGACTCGTAACATCTGTTCTGAATACGGTGAATACAACATCCAATGTAATGGTATCGGCCCGGGTTACATCGCTACTCCGCAAACAGCTCCGCTGCGTGAAAAGCAAGCTGACGGTAGCCGTCATCCGTTCGATTCATTCATCTGCGCTAAGACTCCCGCTGGTCGTTGGCTCGATCCTCAGGAATTGACAGGTCCTGCTGTGTTCCTGGCATCTGAGGCTTCTAATGCTGTGAACGGTCACATCCTGTATGTGGATGGTGGTATCTTGGCTTATATTGGTAAACAGCCGAAATAATTCGAAGAGATAAGTTTTAGTGGCGCAGGTAGCACGGAGGCTTACATAGGAATCCGAGTTGTCTGCGTCATTTTTTGTTTAGAAAGAAACACTGAATATGAAGAAAGTTTTGTTTTTATCCGTGGCAGCTTTTCTTTGTCTGGCATGTGGATCAGAAAAGACTGAACTGACGGTAAAGGTTACCAATCCTTTAGATTTTGAACGGGTTGGAGAAATGGTTGAATTGTCTATGGCGGAGATTTCCAATGACTTGAAATTGGCCGATACTGCCAGCATAGTGGTATTGAATAAAGAGGGTGAACAGGTGCCTTATCAGGTGACGTATGATGAAAAACTGATTTTTCCCGCCCAAGTGGCTGCCGGCGCACAGACAGTGTATACCATTCAGCCCGGTGTACCTACAGAAGTGGCTGTAAAGGCTTGTGGTCGGGTATATCCCGAACGAATGGATGATATGGCATGGGAGAATGATCTGGTAGGATTCCGTGCGTATGGTCCGGTGTTGCAGCAGAAAGGGGAAAGAGGATTTGGTTACGATTTGTTTACCAAGCGTGGTACTTCTGAACCTGTTTTGGAGGAACTGTATGCCAATGAAACGAATGCAGAAAAATGGGCTCGCATCAAGGAATTGGAAAAGAAAGACCCGAAGGCTGCTCAGGAACTCAGAAGAAAATATTCTTATCATGTAGACCATGGTTATGGTATGGATTGCTATGCGGTAGGTCCTACGTTGGGTGCCGGTGTGGCTGCATTGGTTCAGGGTGATAGCATTATCTATCCTTGGTGTTATAAGAACCAGGAAATTTTGGATAATGGTCCTTTGCGTTTTACTGTGAAACTGGAATTTACACCGTTGACGGTGAAGGGCGACAGTACCGTGGTAGAAACGCGTATCATCACGCTGGATGCTGGTTCGCATCTAAACCGTACAGCTGTATCTTATACGAATCTTACCGAGGCTATGCCTATCGTGACTGGAATCGTACTTCATGAGCCAGATGGAGCTGTAGTGGCTGATGCTGCTGCCGGTTATATCACATATGTGGATCCAACTACTGGACCGGATAATGGCAAGATTTTCCTGGGTGCGGCTTTCCCTGCCGAGGTGAAGGAGGCCAAAACAGTGTTGTTCTCGAAAGAAGAAAAGAAGCAGCGCAATAATGCCGATGGTCATGTATTGGCATTCAGCGAGTATGAGCCGGGGGCTGAATATGTGTATTATTGGGGATTCGGTTGGGACAGAGCTGATATAAAAGATGCTGCTGCCTGGAATCAATATATGAATCGTTTTGCTGCACAGTTGCGTCAGCCGTTGAAGGTAGAGGTGCAATAAGGTAAAGCCTGTGAAAAAAGAAACAACCGATGAATTCATCCAATTGGGTGAATTCATCGGTTGTTTCTTTTTGGGGTAGGATTATAATAGTTTAAACTGGTATCCTTCTTCTTTCAAGAAAGTGATGGCGCGGGGCAGCGCGTACTGTAGATTGTGGTTGTTCCATGATTTCAGTGAATCGTGGAAAGTGATGATGGAACCGTTACGGGTATACCGCATTACGTTGGCCAGCACTTGCGGACCGCGCAGCTTCTTGCTGTAGTCGCGGGTTACAACGTCCCACATGATGATACGGTATCGTTGTTTCAGCACCATGTATTGAGCCCATCCCATGTGTCCATGAGGCGGACGGAATAATAAAGGTCTGAGTGCTTGCCGGGTGATTTCCGGGTCGCAAATAGAAGACATGAAATCATGTGCTTCTTCTGTATTTTCCAAATAGCTGGCAGCAGTGAAATATTTACGGCTGAATCCGCGAATATGATTGAAGGTATGATTTCCTATGCGATGCCCGCGCTCCACTACCATACGGAAAATATCAGGATGCTTACGCACATTATCTCCCACCATGAAGAAAGTGGCTTTTATCTGGTGCTGATCCAGCAAATCAAGTACCCAGGGGGTCACTTCTGGAATAGGCCCATCATCGAAAGTCAGATAAACGGCTTTTTCTTCTGGATTGATACGCCATAGGGCGCTAGGATATAATTTACGGATTAATTTGGGTGGCTGTTCGATGAACACAATAGGATATATTTTGTAGGTTATGATGATACCAAACAAAGCGTATCTTACTTCAGATAAGTAAGAAACGCTTTATTTTTGGTGATTAGTAATGTCCTCCTTTTTCCATTCGTTCTACATAGAGGTTATATAGCTCATTGACTTTGGGCTCGTAGGTGTTGGCCAGGTTCGAATGATACTGCTTCATGATTTTGGTTTCACGATCCAACAGTGCCCAATGGTATTCATACTCGTGGCTGGTATAATAGAACCGCTTGTTATCCATACTCAGATACCAGGTGAGGTATTCCACCGATTTATCAGCCAGGGCTTTCATCATTTCGTCAGCTTTGGCTGTTTCTCCGAGCTGATAGTAACATTCAGCCATTTGAACTGAACCATTTTGCCAATCATAAGGCACATTGTAGGCAGGTATCATTTTTTCGCCGTAATCCAATACCTCTTTGGCTTTTTCTTTCTTTCCTTCCAGCATCAGTTGCTGTGCCAGTTGGGAGAACAGGCGACGGTGCGTATAGCACATCCGCATGGCATTTTCATCGATATAGATACCCGGCTGGTCTATGCCTCCGAATTTGAATTTGTGCATTAAGTTATCGTACATCTTTTCAGTATCGATGCTTACGCCTGTCTTTTTATTGTCAAATGGGGTGAAGCGATACGTCAAGCCTTCTTGAATGAAGTGATTGGCCATGCCCAGTTGATTTTCTGCTCCTACGCTGATGGCTATGTAGATGGGGCGTTCCCAGTTGGCCTGGCTCAGCATTTCCAGCATCATCAGTTCGCTTTTGTAGAGGGCCCGTTTGCCTTTCAGCGAGATGTGCATATAATCCGGTATGCTGTCGCCCGGAATCATCATGCCGCTGCGTCTTACAGCCTCCTTGTCTACTTTTATCACGATGCTGTCGGTAGGAATCACTTTCATTTCCTCATTCTTCCCTCTTACCCAATGCTTTAGGATATTTTTCAGTTCGTATGGATTTTCTCCAAACTCTTTCTGAATTTTTACCTTGACTTCCGGCTGACCGTTCAGTGCCTGTTTTTCGGCTTCGGCATAGAGTTCGTCTATGCTTTTTTTGATTTCAGGACGTACGGGAATGTATTCGTTGGTACCTTCTACATACTCCATGCGATCCCAAGTGATAGGCAGTGACGGACTGTCGTATGCCGGACGCTTCATCTGATCGATGTACCAGTCGGTCTGTAGGTAAGACAGGTTGCAAGTACGTGCATCTGTGCGGAAACCTTCTGTCTCTTGGTTATACCACAAGGGGAAAGTATCGTTATCGCCGTTGGTATAGATAATCGGGTTGCCGCTCTCTTGCAAGGACATCAGATAGTTCTGCCCGAAGTCGCGTGCCATGTAGCGGTTGCTTCGGTCGTGGTCGTCCCATGTCTGGCTAGCCATTTGCACCGGAACCAGCAAGCACACCAATGCTGTGACGGCAGCTAGGGTTAGGTGTTGTTTTTCGCTCTTTACGTGCAGGGCGTCGCGCAGCAGTTGCACCACTCCGGCTACACCCATACCCACCCAGATGGCAAAGGCATAGAAAGAGCCGGCGTACGCATAGTCGCGTTCACGGGGTTGGCTGGGTGTTTGGTTCAGGTAAAGCACGATGGCAATACCGGTCATAAAGAACAGGAAGAATACCACCCAGAACTGCTGTATGCCCTTCTGTCCGCGGTAGGCTTGCCATAGCAGACCGATGATACCGAGAATTAGCGGCAGACAGTAGAATACGTTTCGTCCTTTATTCTCTTTCAGTACTGTAGGAATTAAATCCTGGTTGCCCACAAGCAGATTATCAATGAAGCTGAATCCGGTAATCCAGTTGCCGTGTTCCACTTCTCCGCTACCCTGTATGTCGTTTTGCCGTCCGGCAAAGTTCCACATAAAGTAGCGCCAATACATCCAGTTCAGTTGGTAAGAGAAGAAGAATTTGATGTTTTCCCATTGGGTAGGCATCTTCACCATCACCATTTCTCCACATTTGTCGTAAGGCACTTCATAACCTTCTATATCTTGCCAAGCCTGGTAATAGGAAGCATGTGCGCTGCTGTACATACGCGGGAAAAGCATGTTCTGAGCGTATTCATACTCTATGCGACCTGGAATCTCGATATACGAGTCTTTCTCGTCTGGTGTAGCTTTTTCTTTGCGGATGTATTTGGTGCGCTCGCTTTTGATGCGTGGTTCGCAATAGCCGCTTTTTTCATTGACGTCCAAAGCCACTTGTGAGGTATAGGCAGGACCGTAGAACAAGGGGCGTGTGCCATATTGTTCACGACCCAGGTATTCTCCCAATGTGAAGATATCTTCCGGAGAGTTCTGGTCCATCGGCGTGTTGGCTGTAGAGCGTATCACAATCAGCGCATACGAAGAATACCCCATCACAATCAGCATGGTGCAGAGCAGCGTAGTGTTCAGTGTACGTGCACTTACACGAAGCTTCTCTTGGATGGCAGCTTGTGTCTGAGGGCGTAGATACAGCCAAAGCAAGGCTACGACTACGATTCCGATAATCACAGAACTGGCTCCATGTCCGTAGAAGGGAATACCCAGCATGGCTATGGTCAGTACAAAAGAAAGGGCCATCCGCTGTTTGCTACGTTCGGTATAGCTCTCGTATACTCCCCATACCAAGGCACTTGCCAGTAATATGATATACACGATGACACCGCTGTTGAACGGCATACCTAATGAATTGACAAACAGTAATTCAAACCATCCGCCCACTTTTACGATGCCCGGCACAATGCCATAAAGAACGGCTGCTACCAATATGCCCGACCCCATCAGAGCCAGCAGAGAGCCTTTGGCCGTGGCATGAGGCACTTTTTTGTAGTAATACACCAATACGATGGCAGGCAGGCAGAGCAGATTCAGCAAGTGTACTCCGATGGAAAGTCCGGTGAGATAGGCTATCAGAATAAGCCAGCGGTCAGAATGAGGTTCATCAGCCACGTCCTCCCACTTCAAGATGAGCCAGAATACCACCGCGGTGAAGAGCGATGAAAAGGCATATACCTCACCCTCTACCGCACTGAACCAGAAAGTGTCGCTGAATGTATATACCAGTGCACCTACCAGGCCGCTTCCCATAATGGTGATTAGTTGTCCGGTGGTTATCTGCTTCTCATCGGTTACTATCAGTTTTCGTACCAAGTGTGTGATGCTCCAAAACAGGAACAAGATACAAGAGGCACTCATCAGAGCACTCATGTAGTTCACCATCTTGGCTACGGTAGTGGTGTCGGAGGCAAACTGTGAAAACAGGTTGGCTACCAGCATGAAGAAAGGCGCACCGGGCGGGTGTCCTACTTCCAGCTTATAGCCAGTGGTGATAAACTCGGGACAGTCCCAAAAGCTTGCAGTAGGTTCGATAGTCAGGCAATAGACCGTGGCTGCAATAAGAAAGGTAATCCAACCCATCAGGTTGTTTATGGTTCTGTATTGTTTCATTCTTACACTTGTTTTCATTTCTCAGCCTGTAGCAGGCATGGCTGCAAAGATAATGAATTCTGTGTGAAACAACTGCCAATCCTATAGATTATTAGGATTGCTTAATGATAAAAAGCGCACTTTCCAGGCATCAGCCCTGCAACAGCTCCGTAACAGCTCCGTAACATCCCCGTGTAGAGGTACCTCTGCGTGGGGATGTTACGGAGCTGTTAGAGGGCTGTTCCCTTTCAGATGCGGTCAGTGTGTATGGCTGCCCAGGATGCGGTGGGGCAGCGAACCGTGTCCCAGCAGTTCGATGGGGCAGTTGAAATGGTATTCCAGCCATTCGCCGGTTACGCATTGGGTAGATGGATGGTAATCCAGGGTTTCGTTGACACACGCCACAGATTTTACTTGCTGAAGAATGGTGCCGATGTCGTGGCTCACCAGAATGATGGCACACTCCTTGTTGATTTCGGCCAGTAATTCATAGAGACGGGCTTCGAATCGTTTATCAATATACGTGCTTGGCTCATCGAGAATCACCAGTTCGGGGTCGGATATGATGGCGCGTCCCAGTAAAGCCCGTTGTATCTGTCCGCCGCTCAAGGCACCGATGGCGCGGTCTTCCATTCCTTCCAGTCCCATACGGACGATAGTTTCTTCCGCTTTGCGGCGGTGTTCGGCTGTAAAACGCGATGTAAGTGATTTCTGACTGCTTAGACCGGAAAGGATAACTTCTTCTACTGTAATGGGAAACTTCCGGTCTATCATATTGTATTGGGGCAGATACCCCATGGTAAGCGGGGCATGTTCAGGTTGCAGCGGATGCGGCATGATGGTGCCTTCCTTGGGCTTCAGCAGCCCCAGAATGCATTTGATGAGGGTTGTTTTTCCTCCACCGTTTGGGCCGATTATCCCTAGAAAATCGTGCTGATATACGGTGAGGTTCACGTCATGGAGTACAGTCTTTCCCTCGTAAGCAGCTTGCAGGTTCTTTATTTCAAGGATGGGGGTTTCCATACAGAACAAGTGCGTTGGCTGTTTTCAACATTTCCTCTTCCCAATGATAAGAAAGTGGATTGATTTCTACTACGTTGGCTCCTATTTGTTGGGCTATGAGTTCTGCGTTGCGCCGGTCGAATTCCGGTTGCACGAAAATTACGCGCACTTTTTCTGCCCGGCACAGTTTTATCAACTCTTTTAGCTGTGCAGGAGAAGGTTCTTTGCCTTCGCTCTCTATCGGAATCTGCAATAGTTGGTAATCACGGGCAAAGTACGACAATGCCGGATGATAAATCATGAAAGCCCGGCTGGCTTCGGGTTTAGCCAGTTTTTCTGTAATGAGGCTATCTGTACGGTTCAGTCGTCCTACTAGCGAGTCATATCGTTCTATAAAGAGCGTTTTATGTTCTTTGTCTAGTGCGCAGAGTGCGCTGAGAATGTTGGTTGCCAGGGTATGGGCATTGGTAGTAGAATTCCATACATGGGGTTCCACGCCTACGTGATGCGTTTCTTCATAGATAAGTTCGATTCCTTTAGACATATCGAAGAATTGCAGATGGGGAGCGTTGTCTGAAAGTTTGTCCATCCAGATTTTTTCGAATCCTATGTGGCCGATACGGAAATAGGCTTTGCTTTTAGCCAGATCCATCAGTTGCTGGGGTGTGGGATCGTAGGTTTCCGGGCTACTTCCCTTGGGCACCATGCTTACCACGCGGAAATTATCTCCGGCTATGGCTTCTGTGAAATAGCGCAGGGGTTCGATGGTGACAGTGATGAGTGGTTTTTCAGCGTCTTGGGTCTCTTTGCTTTGGCTGCCAAAGTTACAAGATGTCAGGATGACGCTTATAAGGATAATGAACAGTTTCTTCATGGGTTAAGTGAGCTGAATGTTTTCTTCTTTTGCCTACAAAGATACAACATGTAAATGAAAGTAGAGATATAAAAGCTTAAAAATACGGTATGGGATTATTTGGTGGCTCTGAGTATCTCTCGTTTTCCTCCCGGAGGGCCTGGCAGACGTTCGGTCTTGAAGCCTATCGACTGTAGCATTCTGCGGATGCAGCCTTTGGCGCAGTAGGTGGTCAATATGCCTCCGGGCACCAGGAGCTGATACAATTGGCGGAAGAGGTCTTCTGCCCACATTTCCGGCTGTTTCTCCGGAGCAAAAGCGTCGAAGTATACATGTGTATAGAGTCCGTCGGCTGTCAGTTGCGGGGATGGATGCCGCAGCAGTTCGCACACATCAGCTTCTATCTTTTGCAGGCTGAAAAGGGGAGTGATGGATACTTCCTGGTTCCAGGGTGCTGTGTGTAGTGATTGAAACAGCGGATGGTCGCTGTAGTGCAGGGCATCGACTTCTTTCCACAGCAGCGGATAGCGTTCGATGCCGGTATATCGGATGGGAATCTGTAGTTCTTCGGCTGCTTGCAGGGTGAGCAGGGCATTCAGTCCGGTGCCAAATCCTATTTCCAAGACACGGGCTTCGACACACGTTGCTGCTTTGAGTCCCATGTTGATAAAGATATGTTGCGATTCGGTCTGTGCCCCTTTTACAGAATGATAGTGTTCATTCAGTTCGGGTACAAAGAGTGTGGCACTTCCGTCTTCGGTCAGTTCTATGATTCGTTTCATGAGTAATATGGGCTATTTAATTAAGAATGATATCGGTGGCTCCTTTCAGCACCCATAACATGGCGGCATAGCGCATCAGCTTGCCGGCAAACATCGATGCTGTGGTCAGTGTTACATTGCTGCGCATAAATCCCAGGGCTATGGCGATGGCTTCGCCTACAAATGGCAAGAAAGCAAAGAAAGCCATAAGTGCCCCTTTTCCTTGCAGAAAGTCTTGCATGTGGTCTATCTTTTCCTTTCGTACCTTAAAGTATTTTTCTATCCATTCGGTTTTTCCTAGCCGTCCCATGTAGTAGCAGGTCATTCCTCCCAATGTGTTGCCCAAGGCGGCCGATAAGATACAGCCCAGCGGGTTAAGTCCCAGCTGTACTAGTGCCACCAGTACGAGTTCCGAGCTGAAGGGTACGATGCTTCCGGCCAGTAGTGCCGACAGAAAGAGACCAGCATATCCCCAGTCTATCATGAGTTGGTTCAGTAATTCTAGAAAAGTGTCCATACGTTATAACAGAATAGCATGCAGAGGTTTATCAGCATGAAGATGAAAAAATAGTTAGAACTGCGGTTGTTGGTCAATACAAATAAATGACCAGTCAGGATACTGATTCCTAGTATAAGTATAGGTAGCAGAAAGATGCACATGGCTGGTTGCAGCACAATGTATAGAAAAGTGTAGCCTGTATAGAGAATGATGAATTGCAGATAGCTGCGTGTCCTAATCTTGTCTTCATAGCCTGCAATCAGACAGTGGGTACCACTGGTAATGAATAACAGAAGCAGGTAGCTCAATGTGGCTATTTCCCACGGTTGAAAACGGAAGTTGACAGAGGTAAAGGTGGTTAGTTCGGTAAAAGGATGCCGAAACAGTTCCATTTGTCCGTGAAAGTAGGCATGTGCCAGTAACAGCCAGAACGGTAATCCCCAACCTAATATGGATGCAAAGAAACTCTTGGGGTGTAGCGATTGGAACAGGTAGGCTCCTATCCAGAATACCGGTACGAAATAGGTAAGTTGTGGAAATATCAGGCTGCCTGTGCCAATGCAGAGAAAGGTATAGAACAGATCGGATGAGGAGATTCCCTTCTGATAACTGCGAAAGAGAAAGAAGAGAGCTGCCAATAGTGCCAAAGAGGCCACAGTTCCTGCGGTGATGGGATAGAGAGCCGGGCAAACGGCCATAAATAGAAAATAGGCTGCAGTTTGGATAGAAGCGCGCATGCGGATGAGGGCATACATGTTGTTCAGTTCTATCAGCAGGTAGCCCATGAGGCTATAGATTAGATAACTGCAGAGATAACTTCCCCAACTTGGGATGAAATGAATATAAAAGAAATTCCATAATGGATAGGCACGCCGTGCAGGCTCTATGTCGGGAGTCAGTAGGGCAGTGGTTATCCAGCAACATATAGTCAGCACAATGGTGATGGGCAGGGTCAGTCGGCCTGTAGTAATGCGGGTCTGAAATCTACGAGTACGCAAGGGACAATGGATTGGAAGGTTTTTTACATGAATAAGCTAGGGCGTGTCGATAGACTTGCCGATTATTTTTCAGACGCGGATAAGGTATAATGGCACCAAATCCGCGTCTGAAAATAGAAAGGGAGTGTGTGTGTACCAACTCCTGGGCATTATAGGTCGAAACCGATGTCGCGACGGAAGTATTTGCCATCGAAGCTGATCAAGTCGGCTACTTTATAGCTCTTTTCCAAAGCTTCTTCTTTAGTTTCGCCATAAGAGCAGACTGCAATGACACGTCCGCCGTTGGTTACGATGCGACCGTCTTTCATCGTGGTTCCGGCATGAAACAGAATGCTGTCAGTGGTTTCTGCCAAGGTGAATCCGGTAATGGGCTTTCCTTTTTTGTATTCGCCCGGATATCCTCCGCTTACCAGCATTACACAAGCAGCTGCACGCGGGTCGAGCAGCATGGTTTTGGTGTGAAGATTCACCTGATAAACCCCTTCAAACAAGTCGACGATGTCGCTTTGCAGGCGTAGCATCACACTTTCTGTTTCGGGGTCGCCCATGCGTACGTTGTATTCAATAACCATCGGTTCGCCTTGTACGTTGATAAGGCCCAGGAAGATGAAACCTTTGTAGAGGATGCCTTCTTCACGTAAACCGTTGATGGTGGGTTCGATGATGCGGGTGCGCACCTTTTCCATAAATTCGTCGTTGGCAAAGGGTACCGGAGTCACGCTACCCATACCGCCGGTGTTCAGACCCTTGTCGCCTTCTCCGATGCGTTTGTAGTCTTTGGCCACGGGCAGCACTTTGTAGTGTTCGCTGTCGGTCAATACAAATACCGAGCATTCAATGCCGCTGAGGAATTCCTCGATTACTACCGTAGCACTGGCGTTGCCAAACATACCACCCAGCATTTCCTGCAATTCTTTCTTGGCTTCTTCCAGAGTAGGCAAAATCAGTACACCCTTTCCGGCACAGAGTCCGTCGGCTTTTAATACGTAGGGAGCCGAAAGAGTTTCCAGAAAGGCCAGGCCTTCAGGCAAGGTTTCTGCCGTTACGCTTTTATAGCGGGCAGTAGGGATGTGGTGGCGTTGCATGAATTCCTTAGCAAACTCTTTGCTGCCTTCCAGTTGTGCGCCTTTGGCAGACGGGCCGATGATGGCAATGTTCTGCGTAGTGATATCGGCTTTGAAATAATCAAAGATGCCTTGTACCAGCGGGTCTTCCGGACCTACTACAATCATGTCTATTTCACGTTCTAAGGCAAAAATCTTCAAGGCTGCAAAATCAGTGGCTTTGATATCCACATTTTCGCCTACAGAACTTGTTCCGGCATTGCCCGGAGCAATGTAGAGTTTTTCCACTTTGGGGCTTTGGGCTATTTTCCAAGCCAAAGCATGTTCACGGCCACCAGAGCCTAACAGTAATACTTTCATAGGGCTATTTTTTTTTTAATTCTTTCGTTGGATGTTTACAGGTTTGCTTTAAAATACCGGGTGATTTTTTCATGCAGATGCACACGGTCGCGGCCTATTACATTATGCTTATGGTTCGGATAGATGAACAGGTCGGGATAGGTGCGGGCATCTACGCAGGCTTTCATGAATGAAAGGGTGTGTTGCGGCACACAGGTATCATCGTGGTCATCATGGATAATGAGCAGATGACCTTTCAGGTTGCCGGCCAGATTTTTCAGGTTGGTTTCCTGATAGCCTTCCGGATTGGTCTGCGGGGTGTCCATATAGCGTTCGCCATACATTACTTCGTAATATCCCCAATCAATCACCGGACCACCGGCTACGCCTACTTTGAAGATTTCCGGATAGCGAAGCAGCAGGGCAGTAGTCATGTGTCCGCCAAAACTCCAGCCGTGTACACCGATGCGGTTACCGTCTACATAGGGCAGGGTTTTCAGGAATTCTACTCCTTTTACTTGGTCTTTTCCTTCTTCTATACCCAAGTGGCGGAATGTAGCATTTTCAAATTCCATTCCTCGGTTGGCACTGCCGCGGTTATCTACCGTAAATAGGATATATCCTTCATTGGCCATATACAGATCCCAGCCGCGGGCATCGTGCATGAATCCGTTGGTAATCAACTGTGCATGAGGTCCTCCATATACGTAAACGATGGCCGGGTACTTCTTGCTCGGGTCGAAGTCGGCTGGCTTCACGATGCGGTAATGCAGGTCAGTCGTTCCGTCGGCAGCCTTTAGTATACCGGTTTCTATGTTCGGCATCTGGAGTCCTTCAAAAGGATTTTGGGCAACTAACAATTCCTGGCATTCTTTTCCGTTGCGCAGAGAAGTAAGTACAATGCGGCGCGGAGTATCTGGGGTAGAATAATTGTCTATCATGTATTCGGCATTGGCCGACAACTGTACTCGATGCACCCCTTGGCCGTTGTCTAAGGACGTGATTTTGCCATTCTTCACATTCACCTTATAAATATTGTTCTGTAAGGGAGATTCTTTGGTAGCCGCAAAGATGATTTCCTTGCGTTTAACATCGAACCCCAATACATCCTGTACCAGCCAGTTTCCGGTAGTCAGTTGTCTGTTTTCGTAAAACGGGCGATAGGTAGTTCCGGCTTTTGTGATATAGCGTTCCGGATATTTCTTTTTCTTCAAATCAAACACATAGAGGTGATTGAAGCCGTCGCGTTGGCTTTGATAGATAAACTTGCTGTCATCCCAAGGTAAGAAGAGGATGGCATGTTGAGGTTCTACATATTTCTCATGCTCTTCTTCGTAGAGTACCTGTATCAGTTCACCGTTTTCAGTATTATATTGGCACAACTTGGAGTGATTCTGGTCGCGGTTCAGTTCTATCAGGAACAGACTCTTGCCGTCGGGCGCCCAACTGATATTGGTGAAATAGCGGTCGG